>OIYD01001053.1_pt1 | contig 18408 bp, 27 predicted proteins | sample 1588141 | NCBI WGS metagenome assembly OIYD01 (sample SAMN03283259) | human gut metagenome | biome: human-associated habitat; material: feces | host: Homo sapiens | place: USA | collected 2013
GGTTAAGCAATACATACAACATCCCCGTAGGATATAGGGACAAGTGGACCGAATGCAATTTTTATATTTCATATCAGTTTTGCGCCTAAAAAAGGAGCTGTTTAACCAGCTCCTTACTTGATTTTTTATATTATCCATTGTATATTATGGATAGTATACATAATGGAGGGGAATAAAATGTTTAGAGTGCATGCATATGGTGACCTTGCTTTATTTGCAAGGCCAGAATTAACAATAGATAAATTTAGCTATCCCATGATCACCCCGCCGGCAGCGCGCGGGTTGATGGAATGTATATACTGGCACCCGGGAGTCGAATGGATTATTGACCGCATCTATGTACGCAGTCAAATCAAATATGTAAATACATCCTTTGATTCTTCCACATCCGTTTTCGCATTACAAAATGTAGATTATATAATTGATTCCCATTTTGTAATAACTGATAAGGCTGGTCCCGCGGACAACCCAGGTAAAATAACCGATATCATAAGACGTAGGCTGGACCGCGAAAACTATTATAAATCCCCCTATTTTGGCTCGGCCGAATTTCCTGCTTATGTTGAGCCTTGCCCATTTAAACATATTAAAACTGCTTATACTGGCATTTTGGATCTTGGCCTAATGCCATACACTTATGACTATACCAAAAACACTCCCTCCCCGTTTTTCTTCCATGCTTGCTTAAACGAAGGCATTCTGGATTTAAAACGTCCTCCCAAACTGCTCAGATAAATAGTAAAGGAGCGCCGAATAAGCGCTCTTTATTTTTTATTCTAAAATTTTCACCTTATGAATGACTCCGCGCAGCCCTATGGATGCAAGCTTCGCTTCATATTGTTTCATAAATTTTTCTGCTTCTTCTCTTGTCCATACATCCGCTACCGACAATGTATGTATTACCCCGGGCTCCTGAACTGCAACATTGTCAAATCGGGTAAGATTCCAACGCTCGACGACCGCGCAGAGCTTGTCTACATAGTCCAGGGATGACGCATAATTTCCCGCCTTAATTATCTCAAAAGCCCTCCGGTAATCCCTGCAGCCAATAACTCCGGCATACCGCAGGTCACTTCCTGCCCTGGCCCCGGCCAAATAAGCGGAATGGTCAGCCAGATATGCCGACACCGATGGGTAAGCCCGGAAGGCCGCCGTCACTGTATAATAGCTACCGTCTGCCCGCTGCTCTGCAGTATCCTTAATATAGGTCCGGCCGTCCCAGGCAGAAGCCCAAGTATTACCGGACAGCTCCGCTTTCATCCCGCCCAGATTAAGCGCCTGCAGAGCCAGCTCCGACTTGCCATAACCAGACTCTAAGATGGACTGCGCTGCGGTTACGCTTGCCAGAATGCCGGATGTCTGCATATCTGCCGCAGCCATCCCGCCAATGTACTCCACAAATTCTTCTCGGCTCATCGCTGCCAGCCTTGCTGCGTCTGCCGTAGTCTCTGCTGCTTGTCCGGTTATGCCAGCCACAATAGCCGCTGCCATCCTGTCGGCACTATATAGCGAGACATCTTCCGGATCATCCACAAAGCAGCACTCAACCAGTAGCGCCGGTGCCTTGGTATGTTTCAGGACATATAATCCCGGCCGCTCCATGACGCCGCGGTTACGATACCCCAGCGCGGCTATGCTATCGGCAATCTGGTGCGCCCGGGGAACTGCCCTGGAAGCATTGTTGTACACCAGGACTTCCGTTCCCGTTGTCTTCCCATCAGCTTTGACTTGTGCACCGCCGTTGAAATGGATGGACACATCCAAATCCACCTCATGACTATTACAGGCTGCCACAATACGCTTGAGTACATCCTCTTTGCCGGCGCCATTGTTGCAGGTACAGTCATGCACTGTATGCCCCATAGCAGTCAATTGTGCTACTACCCTATCTTTCACCGCTCGGGCTTCTGTAGACTCCCGTATAAGCCCCACAGCGCCGCAGGCGGTCATTCCATCCGGGTTGTGCCCAGCATGTATATTAATCCTCATAGTCTTTCCTCCAAAAAAAGAAAAGGGACGGTTTCCCGTCCCTCATGTTTTTACTGTTTTCCCTTCAGTTCATGCATAACTGTATCACCCTCAATTGCCGGCTGTGTGAAACTGTTATTCTTCCACCATGCCCAGAGTGATGCTCCAACAGTAATAACCGCAGATACTGCCTGTCCTACTTCCTCATTAGAGAAAGGAAGTGGACTCTTTCCAGCAATAGTTAGACACTGATTTACCAGCGCCACACCCAGAACAACTGTCCTTACAATAGTTCCTTTTTCAATTTTTCTTTTCATTCACTTCTCCTTTTCCAAGACCTGTAAACGGGTTTCATGATTATTCAGTTTTTCATCCTGTTCCTCATTGTGTTCCCAGATTCTCCGATGAGATTCATGGTTTTTCACGTCCATATCTGCCATCCGAGAATCAAATTTCTCAATTTTTTCAGATAGGCACTTCATTGTAATATTAAGTTCAGTCATTGCCTTCGTGTTACCAGACATAGGCTTGTAGACAGATATGAAGAGGTCAATCAGGACAACAATGACAAGCACAATGTCCCATCTTTCCAAGGGTTATACCTCCTGATTTTCTCTCAGCCACTTCTCTGTAGCTGCCTTCCACAGTTTCGGAATCTCCTCCAATGTTTTTTCACCTGATAAAATTTTAATTCCGTAAAATCTACCCATTATGCCTGTCCTCCTTCAACTTTTTCTGCAAGACTGGATGTTACTATTCCCAGATCATCAATTGCTCCGTCCTGCACGCCCTGGCCCGCTTCCAGTGCAGCAACTCTTTCTCTCAAGATTTCCAATTCTGTTTTTTCTCTGAGGTGATATTCCGTTAGAATTTTTCCATCTGCCTGTACCACCGATGTTTCGTCATCCAATACCAGTTCAGAATAACCTCCTGAAAATTCTCCATCGATATGTGTTTCCACTTTTTTAAGGTTCGCATTGGTAAATTTATCCCAGGTAGATACCATCTCTGCTTTGGATGCAGATAAAACACGAGCATTACGTATGGTGGAATTGTCCTCCATCATAATTTCAGTACCATCATTAAGTACTAAAGTACGAATCATAAAAACCTCTCTTTCTCCCGGATTATCCGGGTAAAAAACATATAAAAATAAGCCCTCAAAGAGGACCTGTCAACAATGGTTATTAGTTGTTAAATCAGAATTTAGGTGGGTGCCAGTTCGGGACAACCTCGGATGGGCGGCCGGGCTACAAAAAGGCAGGTGCGGATACAGTTTACCCTTTTAAGGGCTATACAGTGATAAAAAAATCAGTTACGGTCGGTTCCGGAAATGCACAAACACTGTCTTTAAATATATCAGGAGACTATGCAGATTACGCTCAACTTGATGCAAAAGATATTTACCTGAAGCATGTCAGCGGCGGCCTTATATCGATTAATTCATCACCGGGAAATAATGTTGGTTTAGGTACTTTATTATCGTTTAATTACAATAAAAATAACGGAACTATAACAGTTGCTATAAACTCAGGATACGCAAACTATATTGTTGCCTATTGGTGGAAGCAGACAACGTATACTTTTGAGATATGTATCCTCTCTAGCAATTAAAGCGGGCTTTAGACCAAAAGCTCAACTGTTATTGGATAATATGGATTGGATGCACCATTTAATCTCAGCGTCAACGACACGGTATCAATACCTTTTAAGTCAATTGTCCCGCTCTGAGAAAGTACAATATCATTGCATGTTAACTGGAACGATGCTGTGCACTCCACTTTTAAAGAGCTATAGCTCGATACATCCATCTCTTCAAGCCGAAAAAGCCAGTATCTCTGAACATTTGTGCCGTCCATAATCAATGCTTTTTTGAAAAGAGTAAGATTTTTACTGCCCAATAATTTTTTTGATGCTGCATCGGCACCCAGCTGGGCGTAGTACTTTACATCTGCGCCGCTCCCTTCGTGGATGATTTTTGCCCCATCTAAATTCTGATTTAAGTTATCCACTTCGTCCTTCAGCTGCTTTCCTTTCCGGGCAGTAAATAAATAGTTTTCTGCAGTTGTTGTGAAGTCGTCGGCCACCTTATAAAAGGCAGCTGGTCCTAAATCAGTCAACCATTTTGCAATATCTCCCATAAGCGCTTTGAATCGTGCTTTTGCTGTTAATGCTTTGCGCGATGAGCTTACCGTAAAATTTACACTTGCTTCAGACAGATCTCCCCCGTTATTAAGAGGTGTTCCATTCTGGTCAAATGTTGTTTCTGTATTATTTGCTAAATAATGCTGATTTCCTTTTTCGTCTTCAAAAACATCTTTTAATATTTCAGCCACGATAACTACCCCCTTACAACTTTTTTAGAAATACTTTAATTTCACTTGCTGTTGCATATGAAGTTCCATATTTTAACTTGTCTCCATCTGCCCCTTTCGGTCCTTGTGGACCTTGAATTCCTTGGGGGCCTTGGGCACCCGTTGCCCCTCTTGCACCTGTAGCTCCAGTATCCCCTTTTGGCCCCTGTGCACCAGTAGGGCCTTTTATGCTTCCAGCATACGCCCATTTTGCCACACAGCCACAGTACAATTATATACTGCTCCAGTACTGGTATTTAAATATTTATCATTGACGAGGGCTGCTGCAATTCCGGAATTACTGAACACAGCTGCGGTTGTAGAAGTTCCTGTTATCGCAGTACCCTGATACCAGTTGCTTCCTCTCTGTCCAGTTGCACCGGTGTCGCCTTTAGGACCTTGTGGCCCTGTGGCGCCTGTAGCTCCTTTGGCTCCCGCGGCTCCGGTATCCCCTTTTGGTCCCTGCGGACCTATCGCACCTGTATCCCCTTTAGGGCCGGTTGCACCCATATCCCCTTTAGGCCCCTGAATACCTGTAGGGCCTTTAATACTTCCAATGTACACCCATTTTGCGGCACTTGCTGCACCAGCAATTGTGCAGTTATAGACTGCCCCTGTACTGGTATTCAGGTATTTATCATTGACTAGGGCTGTTGCAATTCCGGAGCCACTGAACACTGTTTCGGTTGTTGATGTGCCTGTTATTGCAGTGCCCTGATACCAATTACTTCCTCTTTGTCCAGTGTCTCCCTTGGCTCCCTGCGGGCCTGTTGCCCCTTTTGCTCCTGTATCTCCTTTTGGGCCTTGCGGACCTGTTGCTCCAATATCACCCTTGGGTCCCTGTGGACCCTCCATTTTTTCAATCTGGTCAATTTTTTCTTCCAGATTTATTCCATCTGGAAATAAGATGCTCGATGCAGAAGACAATACATCTACTTCCTCCAGGACTTCATCCGTCTCTGCATCTAAAATTTGCATACGTACTTTTGTTAACTCACTCACTTTTGCTTCCCCTTTCTACAATTTTAGCTCCAAAATAAGGACTGATTTTTATAGTATCATTTGTAGGTAAAGGCTCACTACCTAGTTTGATTAAATAAAATGTTTTTTCCTTTCTTTCGGCAATCGGTATATATTTATCGGTCACCACTATATTTACTTTTTCTTCCTGTAGCGCCGTAATCTGTTTGTCAAACTCTTCCTTGCTGATAAGACTCTGCGGGCTGATAACCGCAGTAATCCTTTCTACTGTTCCTATGACAACTACAAGCGTCATTTCCAGGAATTTGGATATGGTGGATTCCGCGTCATATATCATCTGCGGATCATCTGACATATCCAAGTATGCATATAAAACTTCTCCTTCATCTGGATCCATTGCATACACTCCCGCTTCTGTTACCGTGAAGGCTTCTGAAACTCCTATGGAGCTCACCTGGAACCGGATGGAGGCCTGACTACGCTCAGTGTCCGCTTTTATTTCGGATATTTCACCGTCCATTCTATAATTGTTTAGATCAATCATACTTGACGGGTCATATCCTGATGGGACTTTTCCGATTCCAACACCAACCTTCGAAAATATCAATTCTCCATTGCAGGCTAACAGCTTTGTTATGAGCATCAGCCCCTTTTTTGTTATAACTGTTCCATTCAAGTTTTTACCTCCTTGGGTAAATATGTGCGTTCGACATACACCAGGCTTCCGGCGGCACATTGCATCGGAACTGCTGCAGCAAAATGAGAATTACCTTTGTATGGTTGTACTGTCATCTTCACATATTTGCAAAATACACGCCCAACATATATTGGCGCTGATGCAGAATGATAAGTCCGATAAAAAATACGCATTCCTACGCCGGCAGCTTTTATCCGGTGCATGAGTGCTGCTATACTATCCGCTACAGCTTTGTGTTCTGCATCCAACTTATCCTCATCAATATACAGATATATTTTTGCGGGAAAGACCTCATCAATATCCACATCTTCCGGAGCTACATTAAAAAGTACTGCTGCTGCATTAATAATGGTATCCAGGTTCCCTGCAGATAACATGGAGATGATTTTTACCTTAATCATAATCCGGTAAATGCTATCTGAAGCGGTTCCCCGTATAACCCCATAGTTGTTCCCATATCTATCCAGGACCTTTCCCTGAGCCTGATCCAGGTCATCCCATAGTTTTACCCGTTCAGCGTTTTCCTTTACAATGTCGAATCCCCAACCAAGGACACTGTGCAAACGGCCTATATTTGTTTTCGGGGGCTGTCCCCGGGGAATATGGATTAAATCCTCCCTTGTATATGCGCTTGTCAGCATTTCCAACATCTGCGTAACAAAATTCATGTGAACACCACCATTCCCTCGGATGTAATAGCTTTCTGCCGGATACCTATCTCAATATTACTTTCCCCATATTGCCCGGCAGCGCTGCCAATACGGGGCTTGAAGTCTACCACTCCTGGTACTGCGCTTATTACGCCAGGAATAGAAATAAAAATAACATTCTCACCAATTGCCAGGCCTCCATTTGCACTTCCGCCTATATAATTCATGAGTGCCTGTACGATGGTATCATTCCCCTCAAAATTTGTGTTTGTTACGAGGTTAGTTATCTGGATATATATCGGTACCAGTTCGGGACGTGAGAAATACACATCTTTTTCCTGTTTTGATGCAGTCAGAATACTGACTGTCTCACTGCCCGTGGTCTGCACCCCGCCAGCTTTTCTGGTATATATTACTTTTGCTATGTCTTCATCCAGACCGCCATAAACCACTGCCTCAATACTGTGCGGTGGCAAGCCATACTCAGTATCAGGAATATCTTTGTCGTTCTCATACACATAGGCTGTATATATACCGGGGACTTCCTGCAATAAAGCTGCTCTTATTGCATCAGCATTTACCCCACCGGAATAATCAACCGAATTATAATAGCGCTGTCTGTACTCTTCATCGGTTTCGCGTTCCCGGCCGCCGATAACATCAGCATCGTTATTTACAGCTATCACACCTGCCACTGATGCAGGATTCACAATCATATTGATAGTGCCGGCTGGTGTGTTATACTCCACTCCGTTTTCCAGGGCCTGGATTAATGCCAGTACTTTCCCTGAGCTTCCCACCTTTACCTTGGCCATAACAGAATACTGCAGGCCGCCTGGGGTACAAACCAGATAGCCTGCAGGTATTATTGTTCCGGCTTTTGCCGTGATATTTACATATCCGGTCGCTTTTCCTGCAGATAGCACCTGCAATCCTATGCTTTTCCCAAGATTATAAAGGGATGTTCCGACCGATGTATCGATGAAACGACTATTATAAACATCTTCAATTACCGAAAACAGTATATTTAACATCCATGCATAAATTCGTAAGAAAATTCCAATTGGAGAGCGTACCGTAAGATTTACTTTATCCGGGAATAATTCCCGTGCTTTGTACTCCAGGGCATTCAGAATTTCTACATAGGTGGGACGGTAAAATCCTTTTTCGGTTAGGCCCCAGTTTTCTGCGGTAATCATCTTACAACGTCACCTCCGATTCCAACGTATCCCCTGCCGCCGTTACGGCCCGGAATGAAACACGCATATCCCGTCCATCTTTTGTCGCCGTAAGATCTTCAACCATAGTTACCGCTGATTCCTGATAGATACTTTCCCTAAATTCTTCCGCTATGTCCTGCAGCTCTGTATTTTCCTTAAAAATTTTTTCATAATCGGTACCATGGCTGGGAACAAGTGGGAAATCCCCTATTCCGGTTTTAAGGTTCATCCGGATATTTTGTGCGGTAGTATCTATCCCTGACAAAGTTTCCATTATCCCATCTTCTCCAATAACCAGATCCCCTGTTTCATCAATTTTTAAGGTTACGTTTTGTGTCATAGCTATCCCTCCCCGACAGGAGTTCCGTTGACTAACAGTTCCCCTTTGATATTTATTTTCCCATGGATAGTTATTCCCTTCCGGCTTACCTCAAGATAGGTTTCAGGATTTTTATCCACATTTGTTTGCACAATTCCACAAAATATTGGATATGCGGCCGCATGGTAGTTTTCCGTCTGCGGCTCCGTTTCCTGTCCCGATAGCAGTACATTATCACTGTCCTGGTCAAGATACACAATCAATCCGCAGTCTCCTTCTTCATACTGCGGACGAATAGGGAAGGCGGCGCTTCCAAGTTGCATGACTGGTACCCGCAGAATGGGGGGCTGGGAAATATAACTGCCTTCCCGCAGACTTTTAACCAGCGGCTTTACGTCCACTTCCATTTTTTCAGGATAGGTGGCAATAACCTGCACCAGGGCCGCTACATGCAGTTGCTGGAATATTGCATTTTTTTTTGCTTCTTCATAAGCATACCCTTCAGATCTATTCATGAAATTTTCAACTCCATTTCTGTGTACCAGTCTCCCGTTGGACTCCCTTTATGGCTACCACTAACCACCATATACGTTCCATTCAAACTATGAGATTGCACCTGGACAATATCTCCAGGACCTATTCTATGGTTTAGCAAACATTTTCTTTTTATTGTCTTTGCTTTTTCGTTTTTCTTTTCTTTTGTTTCCTGCTCATCCGTGGCTATTAAGGTATTATCTTTTTCCCCTCCGGAAGCCAGGAGTCCGGTTTCCGGCGTCAGAAGATAACCCATGTTGATTCCTTCCTCAGGATTATTGATATTAATCTGATTATTCCTGATTAATAGCCTGCTGCCGCATTCGTTTACCACGATCTGCTTTAATATATCCTTTAATTTTCCCTGGCAAACTCGGCCGCGTGGATAGGTGATATCCTCTACAAGCTCAAATCTCCCTATTTCCAGCCCGAATATAGTCAGAAGATCCAGGACGATATTTTTTGCCGTGGTATCCGGCAGATATGTTTTATTTATGGTTTTCCCTAGCCATTCCTCAAGTGCTGTGGTTGCGGATATCTCGGTAATCCAATCTGTACCACTTTTTTCGCTGCTCACGGCATTGACTGCCCCGACAAATATTGTTCCAATATCTCCCTCATACCCCGCATTCAAAATAATAGGGGTACCCCTCTGAATATTATTCCGGGTACCCTCTGACAAATTGTAAACCTTAAATGTCACAGTCTGGAGCTCTTCAGAATCCTTGAAAGGAATCTCAAACTCAAAATAAAAACCGTTATCCATACTGTATTGATTAGCCCCTATCTGGATGGTTGCACTGCGAATAAAAAATCTCATTTTTCCCGCCTTTCATGCAAATACAGTTTAATCGATTTCCCGAAATTGTCTTCCGTGACTTCCGTTTCCTTTCCCTCCAGGCAATACGGAATAATAACCGGAATCGGATACCGGTCATCTTCTATACTGCCAAACATCGGCCTCCCATATCTGATTGGATCCCCATAACACAATACCTCTCCTGTGGCTGTAATAGACAAGTCCACAGTATAAAACTTCCCTTGGTCATTGTATTTGACATTAAATGTAAATGTCCTATCTTCCAGCTTAATGCTAAAACTGTAAGGTACCTTATCTGCAGCAATCGGAATGTATTTTACGGTATGGGCAGCTTCAATAACATTTAACCCCATCATCTCACCCCATCATAACCGGCAGTTTTCCGTGATGATGGGCCGCCGCTGCTCTTTCCATTATAAGAATTTACGTAACTGGTATACGCATTTCCCGTGATTGCTTCCGATACCGTTGTTGTCATTCCCGCATTTTTCGTTGCCGCGGTCTTATTTCCTGTTTTTTCTCTGGCATCATCCTGGCTCATCAGAGTTTCCCCCATCTCGATATATGCGCTTGTAGTAATATTGGCTTTCTGAAGGGTGGCCGTAAAGCTACAGCCACCCGCGTTTTTATGTTCGGAAGTAATGCTCAGGTTGGTAATAATCAGATTATTTCCCCGCACACGGCCAGAATAGGTAAGCAAATCCCTTTCTTTCCACATACGGGTCAATCTGTCAGCATCAGCATTTCCGCCTACCAGGATACCGCCAATGGGAAATTGTTCCGAACTTTTTATTACATGGTCATTGATAGAACTGCCGTCCTCAATCGCATTTTCTGTCATCTTACTCGACATTGTAATGCCTTCTTTATTAATCGTTCCCGTATCCGGTTCAAACCGAATACTTCCACATTTTTCACCGGTTATCCGATATCCCAATTATTACCACCTCCTATGCAAATCCCTCCTGTATAGCCTTCCGTTTTGTTTCTTTATCCATTTCTTTTTTTATTAATGGAGGGAATTCGTTCTGTACAATTCTGCGGAAGGATTCTTCCAATTCGTGCAGCTTATTTTCTGGAATATCTCCAGATATTGTTACTGTCACATTGAGATTTATATCCATAGGCGCCGCACTGCCTCCGGATACATTACTAAGCAGCTGCCGACTCTTATCAGCCGGAATAATTGTACTTCCGCTGGGAAGGTATGCAACTTCCCCGCCGCGCTCATTAATATGCGTCCAACCACCAGGAAAATCAGGTGTTCCGGAATCATTATGCGGGAGATCATCTCCTCCGCTGTCTCCTCCGTTTCCACCTCCACCAAACAGGCCAGCAATTTTTCCTATGACTGTTCCTACGCCTTCTGCTGCATAACCAACGATTTTTGCCAGGAATCCGACAATATTTCCCAGCACGGTGCCTATAACCTGCAGAACAGGAGACAGGGCCGATAAAAGCGGTGATATCGCCTGCAACATACTCTGTAATCCCGGCATAATGGCCGATACCACATTTTCTAATATTGGTACTACCGGCTCAATTACTGTGCTGATCAAAGTACTGGCAATTTCCACCAATGGCGGAATTGCAGATGTCGCAATCATCGAAATAATACGTGCAAATGGAGGTAAAATAGTCTGTGCTAATTTTCCGATAACAGAGACGACCGGAGACAAAGCACTCACCAACGGTGGAATTGCTGTTGTAGCTAATCCAATAAGTACAGATCCTATTGGTTCCGCAGCCCCAAACACTTCTTGCAGAGTAGATATCAGCGGCGGCAGCGCTGTTACCGCAAAATTAATTAACCCGGGGCCTGCTGTTTCCATTCCCCGAGCCAATTTATCGAAAAGGCCTGTAATAACAGGTTCTACAACAGGCCATGCATTCAATACCGAGCCTACAATTTTATCAAATGCCGGTGCAAATTTAGCGCCAATTGTAGAAAGCATATCTGTTGCTTTTGCTTTAATGGACTTTATCCCATTTGCATATCCTGTTTGGGCGCCTGCTGCCTGTTTCTGGATAGAGGTACTGTTTTCCAGCAGCGCATTCATTCTCACCTGGGCTGCTTGCGCATCTGACAGATCCTCAATGTTCTTGTTGAGTCCCATACTCAGTGCAGTCTGCTGCAACACTGTATCATCTATCTGCACACCGTATTGGGATAGAGCCGCGGTATTCCCTGATATGTAATCCTGTACTGTGGATAAGGCCTCGGCATCATCCATCTTAAAAGCAGCACCAAAATCATAAGCAAGAGATGTGGTCATTTTGGACAGGTCGTTTGCGACCGCTCCCGTAATTCCGAGTTCCTGGTACATTGCTTTGTTTTGCACAAGGAAATCTTGTATCTCTGTTTTACTCCGGTTAATTCCGGAAGCAAAATTATCAGCCCAGGCGGATATACCCACATCATCAGCAAAAACTGAATCGAATTTGGCTCCGACATGTTCAGTATTTTTTGCAATTTCAAGTACAGAAGAGGCAAATCCTTTCGCTGCCTCCATTCCTGCTTTTAAAAGTTCAATACCGGCGCCAAGGGCAGCAAATTTTCCTACGACACCACCTAATGCATTCTTGATACTGGTTCCTGCATTTTCGCCGGAGTCTCCCATGTCCTTTAGGTCTTTTTCCGCACTCTCAGCATCATCTTCTACATCATTTATTTTACTTCCGGCTTTTTCCAGGGCATCGGATAGTTTATTTTTAATGGTACCTATTGGATCCTTAAATACCTGAGATACTTTCTTTGCACCGATAGCAAGTTTTTTCTGAAAACCGGTTGCTTTCTTTTCGGCATATCCAAAGGCTCCCTGCATACCAGCTTTAATGGCTTTAGGGAAGGAATTATACTCCTTTAATGCTTTTCCTGCGCTGCTTGCAACAGCATTTCCCATGCTGGATGCTTCAGCGCCCATTTTGCGAAATCCGGACCTGGCATCGTCGAAACCATTTCCGATATCAGTTCCTGCCCTTCTTGCCTCAGTACCCATCCCACGGAAACCATCTGCTGCTACTCCGATTCCCGCTTTTATCCGGGTTCCGACTTCATCACTTTCTTGTTCCAGGGTTACCATATCCTCCTTAGTATCTTCAATGGTTCCCTGGAGGTCTTTCATTTGTGTAACGGCCTTATCCAGACTGCTAAATTGCATCCCGAAGGTGATATTTCTTTGATCAGCCATCTACAACATCACCTCCGTTCTTCCGCTGTATTTCCTCGTTATACAATAACTTTGCTTCGATAGCTTCTAGGTATTCAGATAGATCCATTTGCATCATTTCTGTATAACTCAATCCTGCGCCTGAATAGAGCAGGAACCAAAAAGCTTCATTTTGCTTGGCTTTTTTTCTCGCTCTATCTGTATTACTTTCTTCCTCTAAGAAAGGATTCCACCTCCGTCAGCAGTTGTTCGGTAACTTCAATTCCATCATCCATATCGCAGAAATATTCGATTCCCTGAGCTTTAATTTCCGGTGGTTCTACAACAACATTTTTAAATATTTCATCAACATATCCTGCTGTATTCTTCTTTCCTCCTGTCATCCCATGCCGGTCATTTGCATCAAAATACCATCTTGGAGAAACACTCTGCAAAGTGTAATCCTGTCCGTTTATTGTCACCTTTTTTTGTCTTGCCATATATTTTCTATAGCTCCTTTCACTTAATCCCTTAGGCCTGTCCGGCCATATTTTCTTTTCCATCCACTAATCCTCAATTACTGGTGCAAAGATCGTTACGTCGATACTTCCTGCTGTCTTCTCTTTTTTATTGTCTGGTATTTTCGTGATGCGGCAGCGGTTTGCACTTGTTACTTCTGCCGGCGTCTTATTTGTATCGGAAATCACAACAGTAACTTCTTTTCTTCCCTTGGCAATCCCCCTCAGGAAATCAACTGAGGAAGAAGTCTCCTGAAGAGATAAGGTAATTGTTCCTGACCGGTTTGCATTTTCTGAATAGACCACATCTCCCTGTGTGCCTACGGCCGTAGAAACAATATCTTCATTTCTGGTTATTACAACCATAGATGCATCCGAAAATCCGGTAATAATCCGGCCGTCTACTATAACCGATACTTTCATAGGGTTATAATTTGTTATACTGCTCATAGCTGCCTCCTTATAATTCTACAGATAAAGTGCCTCTTACCGTGGCACTGTGTACTGCTCCGGCAAGCTGCGCTTTCCATGTAATGTCAGGCATAATCCGTTTTCTGCGCTGCTCTTCCGTGGAATCTTCCCATTTTGGAATAACTACAGAATAGATTCCCATACCTGTGCTCTGGTCAACAGCAATAATATTGTTTTTTGCAGCGCTGTTCATAGCCTGCAGAACGGCAGCTCCTACTTGCGTAAAACCATTGTCACCGTAGGGAATGATTGGATTATCCATAAACACATCATAAATTCGACCGCGGATCTCTTTTGCCAGCCAATCACCGCCGATAACGGAATCAATAAATTCTCCGTCAGAACACATGCCATTTTTAATGTAATTGCGCTTATATTCATTTGTCACAAAATTCACGCTGTTATTTTCGAGCGCCTTTATTTCATCTGCCGATAATGCCGGATAAGTCATACCCGCGGGCATCTTGAATTTCCAGGTCACATATTGTGGATACCAAGGGCCTACGGCACCAATCCAGGCAGCATCGGCATGCTCATCCAGATTTTCAGTATATATCACGGCAGCGCGGGCATGGGAAACCTTAAGTTCCTTATTGCTTGTCTGTCCGAAATAAACTTTCCGATGATCCTCCACTCCTGATTTAAGTTCAATTTCTGTTGGTTCTGAATTTTCTGCAAACGCTGCAAGAGCTTCTATGTATTCATCCTCAGATTTATCAGTCATGAAAAAATACCAATCATTATCCGATTTCTGATACTCTTTGATTGCAGCAATAAGAGATTCCGGCGTTGTGATATCTGCAAATCCCACAACCTTGATACTCTGGATAAGCTTTTCCGGCACTGGCCTTGCCTTTTCCTGCGAAAACAGGGCTTTCACTTTTTTATAACCGGCGGATTCTTTTCCCAGGCCGGCCTCAGCCGCTTCCAGACTTGTATATACTGCGGCCTCTATCTTTGCATCTGTCAAGATAAGAAGAATATCCAGTGTATCTGCCGGAAGCGCTGCTGTATCCCGTTTCACGATAACTACTACATCATTCATTCTTTTTTCCTTTCGCTATAATTTTTTCAATATTTCCGGCAGCCATCCTATCATCTCTGACATAGCGGAGTAAGACATCAAATCCATAACGGTTTGCTTCTTCATCCACCATAAGTACATTTCGCTGCTGCACATTATTGACATCTTCAACTACAATCCCCGCCATGGATAGCTCATCCCTCCCAGAGAGCAAAAACCATCCCTGGGCCTTATCTGCTATTTCCATTGCTTCATCTTCGCCCTGAATATACATTCCGCCTTCCCCATACCGTGACTGACTGCAGGCGGTGAAAGAGAATGACATTCCTGCCCGTTCCCTGCGGTGTAGATATGCCTCGTTCGCTTCCCGCTCTATATCGTAGTGTCCCATGGTAGGTTCCGCAATATAAGGAGAGGTTATGCTATATATCAGATATGGCAGTTCAGCTTCCGGTGCCACCTGCCCTGACCGGTATACCCTCAGGCCCAAGTAATCCTCCAGTTGCTTAGTCACCACATTACGTACTTCTTTCGGTGTCATTCTTCTGCCTTCCCTTTCGCTTCAATCAGATACCTCTTCTGGGGATGTATGGAGTTATATCCCAGCTCCTGTTTTACTGTATAGGACATATTTCCTTCAGGATCATACATCTGCGCTCCTATTGCCAGGCTGTATCCATTGGTATACACCTTTTGATTGTGCAGACTGTATGTTCCGATTTCCTCCCGCATCAGATCCTTGCTTGTTACCGGAAGAATAACTCCTTTAAAGGGTATACGTTCTTCAGTTCCTGGTACCCACTGTCCTCCATTTTCAGAATCATAATCACCATCCTTTTTACGGACATCGAACATTTCATGCATTAGTCCCTCCGGAATTTCCGGCCGCGCATAAGCAAATGCTTCAATCATAGTCAACCTCCTTCAATTACATATGTAATTGAATTTCGTAATCTCCCGCTTTCCACCAGCGGGCTATTGGGCCATTTTGATGTAGCCTTTGTGATACTACCCTTTTTGTCAAAATTGCTTGGAGTATTCAGGTACATTTGGATACATCCAACGGCGGTCATTCCTATATGGTTTGCCGCCGTCAATGCATCCCAGCTATCAAAAATAATCCCCGCAACAGCTTTTTTGCAGGCATCTTCCAGGACATCCTTATTTGCATCATATCCAGCCCTTATAAAACTCCGTTCTGGTATATCCACTGATGGGAAGAGAATAAAAAGATATTCAATATCCTCTTCATTTTTTTCTGGAGGTTTGCCCGGTCCAGGTTTATGCAGCCCTGGCTTTGTATCTTTCGGCCGTCCAGCTTGTTTTGGTGCACCCTTTCTTTTAGGACTGATGCATCCAAACAAATAGCCCGCCTTTGAACGGATAAAGAAAAGTCCTTCAAAGTCCCGCGGGCTTTTTCCGATAGCCTTATCTGCTATTGGTATTGCCAAATTGCTGACATTTTTAGCTTTTATCGTTGCTCCAAATTCATGTACTCCGGCAATCGTCAGGATATCCGCTGGGGTGTCTTTTTCTTCCCCTGCAGCCCCCTTTGCATTCCCATTTTGGATCCCTACATGGATTGTCAACCCTTTTAGCTTCTGTAGTTCTGCAATTATTCTTTCGATTTCCGGAGTTACGTTGTCTTCCACTTCCATCAGCATTCCACCCTTTTATAGCTATTGATAATTTCCTGTACCTGGCTACCCAGCTCTTTATCAAATGTCCAGGAAACATCAGAAATAGAAAAAGCAGAAAGCCCATTGGCTCCATTCTTGGCAAGACTCCATTGCTGCTGTACAATCTGCCATACAATCATCTGCAGGTCATATGGCAGCGTTTCCTGTTCATCTTCTGTTGCATCCTTCGGAAGCACATATCCCGCTGTATAGATTACTGTTAAATACCTGCTGCCGAGGCGGATATCATCCGCCAGGCCCTGCCGATATCCCTTGATTGCCCAGCCTTGATTCCGAAAAAGTACGCCATACTCACCGCATCCGGAATGGTCGAAATCGGTTATCTGGTTACCATCATCCCCAATTACCGATTCTATTTGGATTATGGGGTACTGATTTAGGCATAGCTCCTGGTACCCAGAAGCAAAATGTTTCTCTACATATTTTTGCTTCCGGAATTTGCGCCCGGTAACAGCCTCAATATAGGAGGATGCTGCATTAATCAGCCTGGTAATATTGTTTTTTACGGTATCCGGAGCTGTTTCCGCATCCATTCCCATAAACTCCAGCATATCATCCAATGTAGTTAATGCATTTTCCCTAAGCTGTTTTACAGACATTTTGCATCCCCCTATCGCATTACTTATTCTCTCCAGGTCCCTTCTGCATCTTTGTTTCAGCAGGCTTTTTTGTATCGCCTGTGGGTTTTGTTTTCTTTTTCTCCGGAGTCGATTCCGGCTTCGGGACTTCATAGCGTCTTATCATACAGCCTCCTTAAACCGGTGCCTGCGCCGGATCTCCCAATACTACTGCATATACAACGGTAGCTTCCGTGGTCGGCGTAATTTTAATGTACTGTTTGCACCCCAGGAGATCGATATCCACATTGAGCATATCCCCTGTCTTTACTGCTGCCTCACGCAACGGACCATCAATGCCAATATGGTCATCATCTACTGCGACAAACTCCCCATCCTGTGTATCACAATGGGTTACGGAAAATGCAACCTTCTGACCATCCGCTGCCGTAGTCACTGATGCTGCCACAATGGCAGAAAGAAAGCCGCTGCGGTCAATTGCAACGGCTGTACCTCCGGGAATAAGCTTCACGTTATTATATAATTCTCTTTTCATACGTTCCTCCTTACATTACTTTGATTTTATTGGCAACGATAAACGATTCTCCGTGCCTTACAGCAATATCGTCATACATTGTAGCTCTGGTCGCTGCCAGGTTTTCCTCAAATGCATTATGGGTAGTTCCTTCGTCATCCACCCAGCTGCCTTCCAGGGTTGTAAAAGTTTCCATACCCATCTGATCACCAATCAGCATGTCTGCCCAGTTTCCAAAAAACAGTTCTGTCAGTCCGGTGGAAGATACCGGAATCTGGTTGGATACTTTATAGGGTGCTCCCAGGAGCTTTCCTGCCTGCATCTCATCCCTGTAAATGTAGGTACCTGTGTCGGTTTTCATATTCATCAGGAAGCCCTCAAGCATGCTGTTAAATGCCCATCCAAGCCGCTGATCATCAACGTTCTTCTGCATAACAACAGAACGCAGATATACAGGGAAATCCGCTGTAATAACCCCTGTCGTAGAGGCGTACATGGCATCCAACTTGGTTACATCGATTTTTTCTACCTCTTTATTGTAATAAATTCCCAAGGGCATAAATTCACCGCCGGTTCCATACAGGCCGCCATAATCAAGACCCAACTGCATTCGACGAGTCAGATCATTGGCGAAAATAGCATCTGCAGAATAACTGGTACTCATCAGCAGTTCTCTGGACTGCGGTACAATAGCAGCGAGGCTCTTTGCAGACAGTTTAATATTTCCAAATTCCGGTGCGGTTTTGGTAATCTTTCGCTGTTCCCCTCTCCATGTAGCCCTGGTGCCCGCCGTCATTTTTGGAATGTTGAGATTACCCTTGTCCAGCGGCACTTTCTGGGCGCCTAATTCGAAAATGACAGTTTTGGGATATAACAGCTCAATAATATCATCCATGTATACTTCCGGAATA
>OIYD01001058.1_pt1 | contig 18341 bp, 19 predicted proteins | sample 1588141 | NCBI WGS metagenome assembly OIYD01 (sample SAMN03283259) | human gut metagenome | biome: human-associated habitat; material: feces | host: Homo sapiens | place: USA | collected 2013
AACAGACCGCTCAGCAGAGGAATCAGGGTGATGCCCACCAGCGCAACGCCGCCGCCAGCCATGAGCTGCTTCATGCCCTGGCTCTTGGCACCGGGGTTATCCGAGCCATAACCTTCCAGCAGATTTACTGCGCCCCAAACACCGAGACCGGCACCCAGAGCCACCACCAGAGTCTGCAGAACTTCCACAGCAGAGTTAAAGAATTCCATAGTCGTTTCTCCTTTATAATTAAAACCTTGCAGACCATCCGTACACATCTGAAGCCGCGTACTGGAACCGCAAACTGCGGCGGGAGCTGGCTTACCGGTGTACCTCTCCGGCCTGATAAAAACAAAACCGTCTGTCCAATCAGACAGGCGGGAGAGAATCAGCATCCACCACAACAAACGCATCGCTGGGGTGGATTTTTATTTTCGGGTGAAGATATTTTTCAATATCAAACGTATTTTGGGGGTCGTAGTCGGCGGTCAGTTTATAGTTTGGATGCTGGGTTAAATCGTACTTTTCACTCAAAAAGGGGCGCACACCGCGCAGCTGCAGGATGCACTTTCCGCCATCCAGCACAGCAAGCTCATCGCGGCTCATAAGTTCATGGCCAAGCTTCTGGAACGATGTGCCATAAGACGGCGAGTTACCGCGGGTATCCGATGTGTTGAAGCTGTCGATGGTCTCTTTGCCAAGCGCTTCGGAAAGTTCTTTCAGGGTAGTCGGCTCGCTGCCGCCCAGAAAAATTTGCGAGTCCATGTTGCCCACAATCGTATCCGCATTATCTTTGTAGATAGCTTTCAGCTGACTGCGGGTCTGCAAGACAAGGCAGGCTGAAATCTCACGGCTGCGGATGGTAGCCACCAGCTTTTCCAACTGTGGAATCTGCCCGATGTTGGCACACTCGTCAATCAGACAGCGCACATGAACCGGCAGTTTACCGCCATATTGGTCATCAGCCTTGTCGCAGAGCAAGTTGAACAGTTGGGTGTAGATCATCGAAATCAGAAAATTGAAGGTGCTGTCCGTATCGCTCATGATCAAAAACAGCGCCGTTTTCCGGTCTCCCAGCTTGTCCAGCTCCAATTCATCGTACATCGTGGCATCCCGAATTTCCTGAATATCAAAGGGCGCAAGGCGTGCACCGCAGGAAATAAGGATCGATTTCATCGTTTTGCCGGTAGCTAACTGGAAAAGACGGTATTGCCGCACGGCAAAGGAGTTCGGTTTCCGCTTACTGAGCTCTTCAAACAGCAAATCCACGGGATTCTGATACTCTTCATCGTCCTCTCGGACTTCCATGGCATTGAGCAGCTGCAGCAGCGTTGCAAAGTTTTGTTCTTCCGCCGGTGCCTCATAGTGCAGATACGCAATCAACGCAGTATAGAGCAATTTTTCGCTTTTTTCCCAGAACGGGTCGCCTCCGGTCCCCTCCCCTTTTGTATTGGCCATCAGGGTTGTAACCAGTTTCAAAATGTCCTTTTCTTCGTGGATATAAGCGAAGGGATTATAATGCATTGACTTGTGGAAATTGATGGTGTTCATCGTCTTAATGAGGTACCCTTTCTTTGCAAGGGCATGTCCGCACTCGTAAATGAGACTTCCTTTCGGGTCCGTAACCACGAATGAAACCGGAAAGGCCTTAGAATCGCACTGCAGCAGGTTCGGCTTAATAAAAAATCTCGTCTTACCACTGCCGGAACCTCCCACTACCAGAACATTTTTGTTCCGCGCATTCTTGGGGTCGGGCGGACGGTTGCTCATCATCAGACGTTCAGTTTTCGTCAGAATGATGTTGTCCTCGAACTTCGGAGCCTGAAACGGCTCAATGTCCTTGGCATTGCCCCACCGGGCTGAACCGTACTCCATGCCATGCCGGTATTTCTTTGCATTCTTGCTTGTCAGGTAAACTGCAAGCCGAAGCCCGGCACCGCAGCAGATGCCCACCAGAATGTCCAGCGGATGAAGGCTCGGCAGCGGATTTGCAAAGGCGGCCGGAATCGTGCTCATCAGAGACAGAATCTTATCTCCCATCTCTTTGCCTTCAGCCAGCCGCCATGCCTCACCGAAATTCGTTGCCGCAAGTCCCAGCAGAAGATAGGGCAGATACAGAGCCAGCAGCTTGGAAAAATTCTTTTTCATAGGCCAAGCTCCTGATCTTTGTTGCGGACTTTATCGGGAATCGCCGCCACCGCCTGCACCAGTTCCTGTAGTTTTGCCAGCACGGAAGGTCGCTTGGTTTTGTTCAAAACCGAAGCCGAATATTCTTTGAATGCCGCGCTCAACGCATCCGTATCCTGTGCCTTGAAATATACCATATAGCGGGGCGGCGTGCAGGAAATATCCTTTTGAACCGCATAGTCAATGTGGTAGCGCTTGGCATATTTCGCAAAGCCTTTGATGCCGGTTTTCTCGATTTCCACATTGGTCACACCCCGGTTCTGCCGAATCAGGCGCTTCATGCTCTGTTTTCCCTGCGAAGCATTCTTGTCGTACTGCCGCAGCAGAAACTGCGCACCTTTCAGGAAAGTCCTGGCCGTCAGCTTTGTGGTTGAAATGGCAAAGTTGACTGTCTTGTGTTCAACTTCCTCCTGCATTTATACCACCCCCTCTGCAGGAATATCTCCTCATCGTTCGTGCGCCGCCGGGGGCTTTGCTTTTGCCGTTTCCGTCCGCACATTTTCGTCCGGAACAGGCAGCACCAGCATTTGACGGCCCAGGCGCATAAAAGTTTCCGGCTGATGAAAGAGCTCCTCGTATTTCTGCGTCAGCTCCGGGGAGAGGGATGCAAAATCCTCCTCGCCCAGACCCACCACCAGAAATGTTCCGGCAACCACATCATAGGCCTCACCGCTTTCATCCCGCAGTGCGCGGTTCAGCGGCAGCCCCATGAGCTTGCCGTCATCGTTGTAAACGATGGCCACCGGGTCTTCAAAGGGATAGCTTGCACCAATCGAGCCGCCGACCGCCTGCTGCAGCGCTTTCAGGTCATCGTCAATCTCAATCGGCTTCGGGTGCTGCCCCGGCGCAATTTGCAGCACCGAAAGGGTATTCTTTTCCTGTTCCATCCGTATCCTCCTTTACCGTAATCATAATTTCTCCGGTTCGTGCCGCCTGCATCAGGGAAGCGGCAAAAAAGCCGCAGAAAACGCCCAGTTCAAAGAAAGCAAAGCCCACAAAAAAGCTCATCATTGCGGCCTCCTCAGTCCAGGCAGATGCAGTTCAGGTTCTTGCCGTCGGCCATAAGCGCCGTGCTGTGCTGTTCCAGATACTCCTGAATGCAGTGCAGGTCGCCCATCGTCAGGGAGACATACTCGCCTTCCATGTTGAAGCGGACGAAGACGACCGGGCCGGTCAGGTAGCGCTTGCCCGACAGCTCCAGCACCTGCTTGGGGTTGTAGCAGCCCGCCACGGGCAGCTCCTTGGAAATGCCGAAGGTGTCATCCGTCTCGTCAAAGCAGGGCAGAATGCCGGGCGCTTCTTCCAGCAGAATGGCGCTCAGGTCCCTCGCCGGGCCGACTGCCGCCAAATAAACCTGCGGGTCACCGTACTTGCGCTCTGCAATGTCGCTCATCTTGTTGAAGAAGCCGGAAACGGCACGCTCCATGCTGTCGATTTTGCGGCTCATGTTCTCAATGGTCTTTGCGGTCTTGAAATCAATCGTGGTATTCATAGTCGTTGTCCTCCAAAAATTTTGCAAAAAAGAAAAGACCTCATGGGTCTTTCGGTTCCGATTTTTCAGCGTTCGTTCTGACGCTGTTGTCTGCGCTGCCACTGTTCCAGCAGCTTGATGATGACATCTTCCATCTGCCGAGGCGTGTAGCTGCGGGGAAAATACTTTTTCAGAGTATCGTTTTTGATGACCACCTTGTCCAGTTCATCCTTTTTGGCTTCCCCCATAATGGCAAAGGCGACTTCATAGGTGAACTTTCCTTCCTGCGCCAGCTTTTTCATTCGCTGCGCCTGCGACAGGGACGGCGCGTTTTGGGTCTCGTCCATGGCCTGCAAAAAATCCCGCTGTTGAGCCTCGTCCAGATAGGACAGTTCCACAGCGGGATTGAAGGAGATTTTCTTTTCATCTACAAGGTCGAGCAGTTCGGGGATGAGATTTGTCAAACGGATGAATCGCTGTACCGTTTTATATCCCTCACCGGTGCCTTCTGCAACCTGCTCAATCGACAGTTTAGACTTCTGGACAAATTGTCCAGAAGTTAAATCCGACCTAGCACCTTGCTTTTTTATTGCTTCCAGCTTCATTTTGTACGCAAAAGCCCGCTCACTGGGCAGGATGTTTTCACGCTGAAGGTTGGAATCCACCATCAAGATCACGGCGGCATCGTCCGTCATTTCCCGGACGATAACAGGCAGCGTGTCCAGCCCGGCAAGCTCGGCTGCGTGCTGACGGCGGTGGCCGGAGATGATCTCATATCCGCCTTCCGGTCGGGGCCTTGCAATCAGCGGAGCCAGTACGCCGTACTGTGCCACGCTTTCCACCGTACGCTGCATGGCCTCATCGTCCAGCACCTTGAACGGATGCTCCTTGAAAGGGAACAGCTCCTCGATGGGAATCTGCTGCACTTGCTCCCGCTTTTGCTCCTGCCGGGATTCTTCGGTGGAAAACATCTCATCGAGACCTTTCAGCGCCAAGTTTGCGTTGCTTTTCGGCATCGGCCAGCACCTCCCTCGTCAAAGATTGATAGGCCGCCGCCACCTTTCCTTTCGGGTCATGGGCAAAGATGCTCCTACCCCCCGCGCTGATTTCCGCCGCACGGACAGAGTGCGGAATGGGCTGCTCAAACACCCGGATTTTGCTGCCGTACACCTGCCGAATCAGTGCATCGATTTCCCTGCCGTAATTGGTACGACTGTCCGTCATGGTCATCAGGATACCCTCGATTTTCAGCTTCGGGTTGATTTGCCGACGCACTTTCTGGATGGTCTGCAGCAGCTGCTCCAGTCCCTTTGCCGAAAGGTACTGCGCCTGCACCGGAATCAGAGTGGTATCTGCTGCGGCCAGTGCGTTGACTGTCAGCATTCCCAGAGAAGGCGTACAATCCAGCAGGATATAATCGTACTCCCGCCGGGCGCTGTCCAACACCTGTTTGAGCATCTTTTCCCGGTTCATACTGTTGACAAGGGCCACTTCCAGCCCTGCCAGTTCGATGTTAGCCGGAATCAGGTCAACGCCTTCCGCATGGTGCAGGATGCCCTCATCGGGCGGGATGCACTGGTCGTTCATGGCTTTTGCCATCAGGGCAGAAAGCGTAACAGGCAGTTCATCGGGCTGCTGCCAGCCCATGCTGATGGTAAGCGACCCCTGCGGGTCGGCATCCACCAGCAGCACCTTTTTGCCTTCCCGTGCAAGCCCTACGCCCAGATTTTCGCAGGTCGTGGTTTTGCCGGTTCCTCCTTTCTGATTGACGATGGCAATCGTGGTTGTTTTTTTCGACATTTTCATCACTCCCTGTTCGATAAATCATGATTGGTTTGGTTCTGGTAATAAAGCTGCATGGTCGTGGGTGCATTGTAGAGTGCAGCCAGCAGATACTGCTTCATGTTCCGGACCGGTGCGGTACTTTCCGCAAGACACTTCAGCACAAAGCGGATATGGTCTGCATTCAGCTTCATGAATCGGCTGCGCACGACCTCCGCAGGCTTGTCGTCCCCTGCCACCCGCAGCATTCTGCGTTTCGAAGAGCAGGTATCCACCAGAAGATTCACGATTTGATCGATGGTGTCCTCCTCATCCGGGCAGACCCGGAGCAGTAAGTCCACCTCCAACGATTGCATAAAATACGCTTCCAGCCGTGTGCGCTCATCCGGTTCGTACTCCGCATCGGAAGAGAAAGGATCAGGTTCACTCCCCTCGGTTTTATTCCACTCAGTCTTATTTCCTCGTGATTTTGCCGTTTCCTGCTGCGCTGAATCCGCGGCACCGGAACCGTTCTTTTCACGATTCCGGAAACGCGGGTCTGCAAAGTTTTTGACGTAAATCAGATTGGGTTTTCCCAGCCCGCGCCGTTTGCGCTCAATCAGTCCAAACTTTTCCAGTTCCCGGAACAGTTTGGTTGCCTTGTTGTCTGCGCAGCCCAGTGCATCCATCACTTCCTGCACAGGAAAAATGATATACACCCTTCCCTGCTCATCCAGCCATCCGTTTTTCACCGACAGCCCCATGCGGTCCAGCAGGATGCCGTACAGCGTTTTGGCATCAGTGGACAGGTCCTTGAATTTTATGTCCCGGAATAAAATTTTGGGCACCCGGAAATACGAGAACATCTCGCCCGACTGCCCATAGAAATAGTCAAACATCCTGACTTCCTCGCTTGTTCTGCCTTGTCACATCCTTGACACCTCCATTCGTAGTATGATGAAATATGTATGACTATCGTTATTTTTCTTTACAAAGACGGCCTGCCATGCTACAATAGCCGCATCTACGGCCACCGGACAACAGGAAAGGAGTATCTCATGGCCAAAACTGCTGACACCATTGCCATCTATTCCCGCAAATCCCGCTACACCGGCAAGGGCGAAAGTATCGGAAATCAGATCGACCTCTGCCGCGAATATATCCGCACTCACTACGGCGATGCCGCCGCGGAACATGCCGTTGTCTTTGAGGACGAGGGCTTTTCCGGCGGCAACCTGAACCGCCCGGATTTCAAAAAGATGATGACGGCGGCCAAGGACCGGAAATTCAAGGCCATTGTGGTCTACCGTCTGGACCGCATCAGCCGCAACATCAGCGACTTTTCCAGCCTGATTGAAGAACTGGGACGGCTGGGCATCGACTTTGTGTCCATCCGTGAAAGTTTTGACACGTCCAGCCCCATGGGCCGCGCGATGATGTACATCGCATCCGTGTTCAGTCAGCTGGAACGCGAGACCATCGCGGAGCGCATACGGGACAACATGCACGAGCTGGCAAAGACCGGGCGCTGGCTGGGCGGCACGACCCCCACGGGCTATGCTTCCGAGAGCGTCAAGAGCATCACGGTGGACGGCAAGACCAAAAAGGCCTGCAAGCTCAAGCTGCTGCCGGACGAAGCAGAAATCATCTACAAAATTTTCGACCTCTACGAGCAGTACGATTCCCTGACCATGACCGAGACCGAACTGCTGCGGCAGGGCATCAAAACAAAAACCGGGCGTTCGTTCACCCGGTTTTCCATCAAGTCGATTTTGCAGAATCCTGTCTACCTGATTGCAGACAAGGACGCCTATCAGTATTTTGTGGACAATGAGGCAGAACTGTTCGCCCCGGAGTCCGATTTCGACGGTGTGCGCGGCGTGCTGGCCTACAACCGCAGCGATCAGGAAAAAGGCCGTGCTACGGTCTACAATCCCATCAGCGAATGGATCGTTTCGGTGGGCGAACACCCCGGCATCATCTCCTCGAACCGGTGGATTCGGGTGCAGGAGTCGCTGGAGCGGAACAAATCCAAGTCCTACCACAAGTCCCGCGGCAACGAAGCCCTGCTCACCGGCCTGCTGTGGTGCTCCTGCGGCAGCCGGATGTACCCGAAGGTCACCGGGCGCAAAACTGCCGACGGGCAGGTGGTCTTTCCCTATATGTGCAAACTGAAGGAGCGCAGCCGGAGAGAGTTATGTAATGTCCGGAATGCCAACGGCAATTTGCTGGATGCTGCCATCTGCGAGCAGGTCAAGCACCTTGCCGACCATTCCAGCGACTTTATGAAGCAGTTGGAAAAGGCAAAGTCCGCCCACGCAGGCAACCGTTCCGAGTGTGAGACCAAGCTTTCTGCCCTGCGCAAAGAGCAGTCCGAGACGCAGCGGAAGATCAATGCACTGATCGATTCGCTGGCTGACTTCAGCGACAGCACCGCTGCTGTCCACCTGAAAAAGCGCATTGAGGAGCTGAACGGTCAGGATGCCGCCCTGAGCTCCCGCATCCGGGAACTGGAAAGCCTCACCGACAGCGGTGTTCTGGGCGGCATCGAGTTTGACGTGATGCGGCAGCTGCTGACCGTGTTCCACGACAACATCGACGACATGACCGTGACGCAGAAGCGCGCTGCCATCCGCACGGTAGTGCGCAAGGTGGTGTGGGACGGCAAGGTGGCGCATGTGGTGCTCTTCGGTTCACCGGAGGATGAAATCGACTGGACCACCTTCCCGGTAGACCCGGAAGAGGACGACAACGATCCCGAGGGCGGTGGAGATGGTTCCGATTCTCCATCCGGCGTTCGCTCGGGTGAGGATAGCATTCTCAATGCATCTGCTGGCATAGGTCGCAAACCGCGCCTTACGGGTGGTGTCAAAGGTATCCACGGCCTTCATCAGCCCAATGGTTCCAATTGAGATCAGGTCCTCCTGGTCGCCGGGCTGGGCGTAGTATTTCTTTGCCACATGGGCCACCAGCCGCAGGTTGTGGCGAATGATCTTCTCCCGCGCACTCCTGTCCCCCGCCCGCAGGGCCGCAAAGGTTTCGATCTCCTCCCGTGCACTGAGCGGCTTTGGGAAACTCCCCGCTTCCAGATGCAGCGCCAGCACCAGAAATTTTGTAGCGAAAAATTGCAGCAGCGTTAATAGCATACACAGCACCCCCTGGTGCTACTGTATGCTGTTGGAAGATCACAAAGTATTCCTCCGAATCCGGAGCGCAGGGATGGCATTCTGCAATTTTCCTGCGGGTTCGTTCGTATTAAGGATAAGGGACCGAATTTTGTTGGTAAAACGGAGGAACCATTATGGCGATCTTTGAAAAGACCATTCAAAACAAGAAATTTGATCAGCTGCTCTGGAAGTTGGAAAACGAAATTCCGGCCAGCAGCTGGTCGGCAGAGCTGGAAGCCGGAAGTGATTTCAAAGAGGGCGATGCCCGGTGCAGCGTCCGCGTCTTTGAACGGTACAGCGTGATGGGCGGTAATCGCCTGAGTCTGACGCTGACCATGTTTCAGAACGGGGACAGCCCGATCCGGTTATCCGCCATCACCGCAGGCGGCAGTCAGGCGGTGTTCTTCAAAGTGAACACCCTTGGAGAGGAATCCTTTTTGGAGGACGTAAAGGGACTGCTGGAAGAAATTTTGGAGGAGTAAGATGTTTTTCGCTGGATTTGATCTGTTGTTCAGCATCCTGTTTCCCATCCTGTTCCTTGTGGTTCTGGGCATGATCCTGTATGCCATCATCGGAAATATCCGCACCTGGAATAAAAACAACCATTCGCCGCGGCTCACCGTTCCGGCAACGGTGGTGGCAAAGCGCACGGAGGTCTCTCATCACCACACGGACAACACGATGATGCATACGTTTACCACCTATTATGTGACCTTTCAGGTGGAAAGCGGCGACCGTATGGAACTTACCGTAGACGGCTCAGAGTATGGGATGCTGGTCGAGAGCGACATTGGAAAGCTGAGTTTTCAAGGCACCCGCTATCTTGGGTTCCAGCGGAACTGAGTGTTTCTGCACTGCTGCCCAACTGGATGAATCGTAAGTTGAACAAGGCAGGATTACACACAAAAAAACATCTGCTGCCCCTTTGCCGGACGTGACAGCCTCCGGCGCGGGACAGCAGATGTTTTCCTTTTTTACGATGCAGTCAGATTCACTCCGCAATGGGCATGGTCTGGTAGAACCAGTCCTCAATGGCCTTGCGGGTCCGGGCGAAGAACTGCTTCACCGGGCAGGCAGCGTCACGGGCTTCCTGCTCCAGATCCGTACCTGCGGGGAAATTGCGGATGACGGTATAAGCCACCGACTGCGGCGGCAGCGACATCATCACGGCAGGGTCGTGCACCACACAGATCTGCTCCCCCACTGCAAGGGTAACGGGATCGGAGGTGGTTTCTTCGTCATGGTCCTGCCACTGGGTGCGCTCAGTGATCACCATTTCATAGGTCTCCTGCCCCTCTGCGGTCACCAGTACAGACTCCACTGTACCGTCTGCAGCGCGGCTGATCTCTTCTACCGTACCATAGTAGTAGAGCCGCTCCGAAAACAGTGCCGAGGCAGCGGGCAGTGCGCTGACACTGAGCAGCAGCACTGCAAGCAGACAAAAGAACGAGCGATAGGTCTTTTTCATAAAAAGCCTCCATTTTTCATGTTGAAGCGGAGCACCCGCCGCATGGCGCTCCCGGATGCCTTATTCTAACACAACTCTTGTCGGATTTCTATATCCAGGCTTAACCGGCGGAAAAATATTGCAAAAGGCATCGCGTCATAACCCTCTCAGTCATCGCTGTCAAGGCTTTGCCTGAGAGGGTGAAAAAGCAAGCCCGGAAGGCACACAGACCTTCCGGGCTTGCACTTTTGACGATGCGCTGTGCGCATCTCAGACTACTTTACAGCTGGCAGGCAGTATCGTAGCCGGTACGGATGGCGTTGGAGATATCCGCAGCCTTGCCTGCGGCATCGCCGATGGAGTACACCGGGATGTTGGCAGCTTCCAGCGCAGCAGCGTCAAACTCATTGGAGCGTGCGCCCATAGCCAGCACGATGTAATCGCAGGGGATGGTCACCTCTGCGCCGTCCTTGTTCTCACAGACAACGGCATCCATGCGGAACTCCTTGACCTTGTGGCTGGGGTACTGCTCCACGCCGTAGGTCTTGTAGTTTTCCAGCAGGGTAGGCAGAATGGTGGTGCTCTCGCCTGCTGCGATCTTGTCCATCATCTCGATGACAGACACCTTGCAGCCCCGGGCAGCCAGATACTCTGCGGTCTCGCAGCCCACCATGCCGCCGCCGATGACAGCCACGGTGCCGTAGACCTGCTGCTCACCGGCCAGCACCTTCCAGGCATCGGCCACGTTCACGCCGTCAATGCCGGGGATGCGGGGTGCGGCGCTGTGGGCACCCACAGCGTTGATGACAGCCTCAAAACCGGCCTCCTTCAGCTGCTCTGCCGTGCGGGTCTGTCCCATGCACAGGTGCACCCCGGCATTGCAGACCGCGCGGATCAGATCCTGTGCGGCGCGGCGCATCTCCTCCTTGCGGGGAGGCACGCAGGCGATGTTCAGCTGACCGCCCAGAGAGGTGGTCTTCTCAAACAGGGTCACATCGTGACCGCGCAGGGCTGCCACACGGGCAGCTTCCAGACCGGCAGGGCCGCCGCCCAGAACAGCCACCTTCTTTTTCTGTGCGGCAGGCTGGATGCTGCGGCTGTTCTCATAGCCATTTTCGGCATTGAGCACGCAGGACAGGAACTGGCGGTTCTGGATGGCATCGGTGCAGCCCTTGTTGCAGCTGATGCAGCGGCGAATATCGCAGGCCTTACCGGCAGCGATCTTTGCGCCCCAATCAGGGTCTGCCAGCAGCGGACGGCCAACAGCCACCATATCAGCCATGCCGCTCTCGATGACACGCTCTGCCATCTCGGCATCCACGATACGGCCCACGGCGCTGACCGGCACGTTGACAGCCTTTTTGATGTCCCCGGCGATCCTGACAAAGAAGCCGTAGGGCTGCACACCCATGGGAGGAATGGTATCGGCCATGTTGCCGGTGTGGTTGGCCTGGGCAACGTGGAACATATCCACGCCGTCCTCCACCAGCCACTGGGCGAACTGCACCGCATCGGCCTCGTCGATGCCGCCCTTGCCGCGCTGCGGGGTGACGATGGACAGCTTGTAGTCAATGATCATCCCCGGCACAGCCTTGCGGATGGCCCGGGTCAGCATCCGGGCAAAGCGGACCCGGTTCTCCAGACTGCCGCCAAACTTGTCGGTGCGGTGGTTCATCCGGGTGGAGCACAGGCAGCCGTTCAGGCGGTCGCCGTGGATCTGGATCACGTCCACACCGGCCTTCTGGGCACGCACCGCGCAGGCGCACATCTTATCGATGATGGACATCAGCATTTCCTCGCTGGCCTCATCGGTAAAGAACATCATGTCGTGGTGCAGGCGCTGACGCATCTCGTCAAACTTCTTCTGCATGAACAGGCTGTTGATGGCATCCACATCGTACTCCGGGTGGAAAATCTGGATGCCCAGCTTGGTGCCGTAAGCGTGCACGCTGTCGGCCAGCTCCTTGAAGGCCGGAATCTGGCTGTCATCAAACAGCTTGGGGGTGGGAGAAAAGCTGTTGATGGGTGCCACATCGCCCAGAACGATGTAACCCACGCCGCCCTTTGCCAGGCGGGTGTAAAAACCCATGTCCTGCTCGCTGATCATACCGTTCTTCTCGTAGCCGGTGGTCAGCGGGGGGAACATGATGCGGTTTTTAAAGGTCTGTCCGCCCACTACAATGGGCTGCAGGATCATGTTTTCCATACAAATGCCTCCTTACAGATGTGCTTTGATGAATGCGGCGGTCTTTTCCTCCACGGCGGCACGGGCGGTCAGCGTGGCAAAGTTGTGTCCGCCGCCTGCAATGGTGTCCACCTCGGGTGCGGTGTACCCCTCGGCATAGCGGCTGCAGGTGCCCTCGTCCACCAGACGGTCATCGTCGGCGCGCAGCAGAAGCACCGGGCCGTTGTAGCCCTTGGCCTCGGTAAAGGGATCGGGGTGCTTGGCCATCTCATAGTTGAAGGCCATCTTGTAGCACAGACCCTCCATGTCGGCGTAGTCCTTGCCGGTCTGGGTCACGCCGTCGGCGCGCTGGGCGCAGCCGAACCACATCCCTGCGCCCGGGCACAGCAGGATCAGGCCGTGGGGCTGGATCACCGGAGCGCAGGAGGCAGCAATGTAGCCGCCCATGCTCTGGCCGGAGAGGAACATCTTTTCGCTGTCCACATAGGGCTGCTGGGCTGCCCATGCAAAGATATCCTGTGCATCGGTGTGCAGGCCGTCAAAGCTCATATCCTCGAACTCGCCGTCACTCTCGCCGTTGCCGTAGAAATCAAACCGGGCGCTGCCGATGCCCTGCGCTGCCAGAGCGCGGGACAGGTGGGTGTACATGGATTTGTAGCCGCTGCAGCTGCCGGAAAAGCCGTGCAGGTGCACCACAAAGGGCACCTTGCCCTCAGTGTCGGGCAGGGTCACGATGCCGCGCAGGGTGTGGCCATTGCGGTTTTTAAACTGAACCTGTAAGATCTTCATGGTTTACTTGCTCTCCTTTGCGGCGCGGCGAGCCTTCAGCTCAGTCAGCATCTCAGCAGTCTTCTGCTTGGTCAGGGGGTAGACGAAGAACAGGATGGCAACTGCAATGCCGTAGCCCAGGAAGTAGACGCCGGTGTAGCTCTTCCAGATAGCGTTCACAACGCCTGCGGTCTGCACAGCGCCAGCGGTGACGTTGTAGCCGATGGCACCCAGCACAAAGCTGGACAGGCTGCCGGAAATGGCGCTTGCAAGCTTGCGGAAGAAGGAATAGGTGGAGTAAACGATGCCCTCGTTGCGCTCGCCGGTCTGCAGCTCGTGGTAGTCGATGGCGTCGTTGACCATGGCCCAGATCAGCACCTGCATGCCGGAAGCGCCCAGATAGCAGATACCGTTGATGACGATGAAGGCCACGGGGTTATGGACGGGGAAGAAGAACAGGATGCCGAACACGATGGCGGCAAAGCCTGCGCCCATGCAGCACCACTCCTTCTTGCCGAGCTTGTTGGCCAGAGGCTGGGTGATGGCAAAGGACAGCACAGCGTACAGAACGCTCAGCATACCGGAAACGGCCTGAATTTTAACGTTGCCGAAGAAATCCTTGTACAGGTAGGTGTTCAGGCCGTTGACCACGGATGCACCGATCATGCCGGTCAGGCTGAAGAACATCACGCCCAGCAGGGCTTTGTTGTGGGAGATCTCTTTGAGAACGTGCAGGTAGTTCAGCTTTTCGCCCTGCGGACGCTCAGGCACTTCCACACGCTCCTTGCACCACACGCAGGTGATCTGCAGGCACAGCAGGCCCAGCATGGCGCAGATGCAGGCCAGCATCAGGAAGCGGCCAGCCACAGGCTGGTTGTCCACATACAGGAACAGGGGGCCGACCATGACCATGACGGTCATAAAGATGGTGCCGCCCAGGCTGCGGTAACGGGACAGAGCGGTGCGCTGGCTCACATCATCGGTCATCACGCTGGACAGGGTGCCGAAGGGCACGTTGACGCAGGTGTACAGTGCCTCATACAGCACATAGGTGATGAACATGTAAGCCAGACGCAGACCGTAGCTGATGTTGCCCACATTGACAAAGGCCAGCACACACAGCACTGCCATGGGGAACGAGAAAGCGCGGATCCACGGGATGAACTTGCCGCCCTTGGTGGCCTTGCGGGAGTCCACGATCGCGCCGATGATGGGGTCGTTGACGGCATCCCAGATCTTGGTGATCAGCAGCAGGATACCCACATGGAAGGGGTTGACCTGCAGGATCAGGGTGTAGAAGATCGACAGATACATGGCACGGTACTGCTCCGTGAAGCAGCAGCCCAGATCGCCCAGTGTATAGCCGATCTTGTCCTTCATGGAGAAGGGCCGAACGGTCTTTTTCTGGTCCATTTCGTTTTATCCTCCTTAAAAAACAGATGAAACCACGAGGCTTTTCACACAAACCTCTTCTCTTCAATTGCATTATACGTTAATTTTGCGTCAAAGCATATCCAAAAAATGATTGAAAACTATCGCAAATTGATGTATTATGCAATTATGACAGTTGTACTTTTCAGTTGTGTACAACAAACTGTCGCATCTGACAGTTCCACGGAGGGAATTTTGGTGAATTATACAGCCAAACGTTATCTTTTTGAACAAAGCACTGTTCGGGAATTCTTTTCCGGCGCGTATTACGACCTGTTTCTGGTCATGCGGGGCAGCGGTGTGTTCCGGTGCAGCGAGGTGGTGCTGCCCGCCCAGCAGCAGAATCTGATCATCCTCAAGCCCGGGCAGGGCGGCAGACTGGAATATGCCGGAGCCTACGGCCCGCTGGAGATCATCCGGGTGCAGTTGTCTCCCCAGATGCTGGCGCAGTTGTCGGATGAGGACACTGACTTTGAAAAAAGCTTCAACGTGGTGCCCTTCCGGCAGGTGGCTGTCCGGCCGGACAGCCAGATCTATATGCTGCTGAAGAATCTTGCCCGGAAGCTGCTAGTGCTCCCCCAGGAGAGCAGCCAGTTCGGCGCGGCGGCGTTCGAGCACGGCATCCTGCAGATGTTCGTGGTGCTGGCGCTGCGTGCCTGCATCCATGCCGAATTCCACACCGCTTCGGTCAGCCGCCACCACCTGATGCTGGATGAGGTATTCCTGTTTATTCAGTCGCACCTCACCGAGGATCTGACGCTGGAGCGTCTGGAAAAGGAGTTTTTCGTCTCCCGGGAGCATATTGCCCGGGAATTCAAACGCCAGACCGGCCAGACCGTGCACCGCTACATCGTAAAGGCCCGGCTGGACCGCTGCTGCGCCCTCATTGAGCAGGGCCTGCCCATCACCGAGGTGTACAAGACCAGCGGCTTCGGGGGCTACAACCACTTTTTCCGCGCCTTTAAAAAGGAATACGGCATGACCCCCAAGGAATATTTCAGCACCACCCGGCAGGATGCCCGGGGATGAGCCTTTGCAAAAGAAGTCCCGGCTGCAATTTTTGTGCAGGCTGAAACGTATTTTATATAAAACGGCAGCTGCCGTTTTTCAACGAACGATCTCCATTACAGACAGGAGGAAAGCTCTATGAAATTTTCTGCTGATTATCGTGCCCTTGCGCTGGATGCCCTGCGTGGCAGATGGAAGACAGCTGTTCTGGCCGGACTGATCGCCAGTTTGCTGAGCGCCAACATTGTGAGCAGCTCAGACAGGGTCATCTCCAACATGAGCCAGAACGCCAACGGCGACACCCCAGGGTTTGCCGGGCTGTTTTCCACCGGCAGCGGCGGCGTGCTGGCGGTTCTTGTGGTCTGCATCCTTGCCTGGGCAGTGTTCACCGTCATCGTGGGCGGTGCGGTGCGGCTGGGCTACGCCCGGTTCAACCTGAACCTTGCAGACGGCAGGGATGCTGCCCTCTCCGACCTCGCTTCCCAGAAGCACCGCCTGTGGGACGGCTTCTGCATGAATTTCCTGCAGGGACTTTATGTGGCGCTCTGGTCGCTGCTGCTGTTCATCCCCGGCGTGGTAAAAGCCTACAGCTATGCCATGACCCCCTATATCATGGCCGAGCACCCCGGCCTGACGGCCAACGAAGCCATCACTGAATCCCGGCGCATCATGGATGGCAACAAGTGGCGGCTGTTCTGCCTCGATCTCAGCTTTCTGGGCTGGGAGCTGCTCTGCACCCTGCCCATGCTGATTGGTTTCTCTCTCGTCTTTTTCTTCACCCACTCGGCGGATACGGTCCTCGTTCTGCTGTTCCTGCTGTCCATCCTGCTGAGCGCCGGCTTTTTCTTTCTGCGCCCCTACGAGGAAGCGGCCTGGGCGATCTTTTACCGGGATATCACCGCTGCACCTTCTGACACCGAGGAAATCCGAGAATGAAACATACCGCCTGCTATCACCTGCCCGGACTGTTCGAGTTCTACGAGCTCTACCGCCTGTTCCTGCCCCTGTTCCGGGAGCACCGGGAATATTTTTATGACTGGTGCGAGATCGGCTCCATCTACGGCGCTCCGCCGGACTGCATCTGGGGCGGGGGCCGCGTGGAGGCGGGGGAGCACTCCCCCGCCGAAGTCCTGGCTCTGACCCAGGAATACGGCATCTCTGCCCGGCTCACATTCAGCAATTCCCTGCTCCGCCCGGAGCACCTCTCAGACCGGAAATGCAACGCCGTGTGCCAGCAGTTTGCCCAGCGGGGCACTGTGCAGAATGGGGTCATCGTCCACTCCGAGCTGCTGCTGAACTACCTGCAGCAGCATTACCCGGAGCTTTATCTCGTATCCTCCACCACCAAGGTCCTGACGGATCTTCAGGCGTTTCAGGCAGAGGTCCGGCGGCCGGAGTTCCGGTATGTCGTACCGGACTTCCGGCTGAACAAGGCCTTCGATGTCCTGGATACGCTCTCCCAGCCCGAAAAGGACAAGGTAGAATTTCTTTGCAACGAGTGCTGCTGGTTCGGCTGCACCGAGCGCAGGCGCTGCTACGAAGCCGTCAGCCGCAAAAATCTGGGGGAGGTCTGCGAACATCGGTGCACCGCCCCCGGCGCGCAGGAGGGCTACCGCTTTTCCAAGGCGATGGAAAACCCCGGGTTCATCGGCACTGCGGACATCCGGGAGCGCTATCTGCCGTTGGGCTTTTCCAATTTCAAGCTGGAAGGGCGCGGGCTGGGCAGCGCGCTGGTGCTGGAGTTTCTGCTCTATTATCTGACCCGGCCGGAGTATCAGATCCACGTCCGGGAGGCGATCTATCTGGACAACATGCTGGACCTCTTTTAAGGGTTGCACCACCGGCGCAGTGTGGTATAATCAGCATAACAGAGCACCCGCAAGCGGCGCTCCGTTCCGTCCAATCCAAGTCAGGAGGAGATCGTTATGGAATTCACTCAGCTTATTGCACAGCGGTATTCCTGCAAAAATTTTGGTGCAGGCAAGGTAGACGCTGCAGCACTCCACACCATTCTGGAAGCCGGCCGGCTGGCACCCACCGCCAAGAACACCCAGGAACAGCGCATCTACGTCGTTCAGTCCGAAGAGGGGCTAGCAAAGATCGATGCTGCCACTCCCTGCCGCTACGGTGCCCCCATCTGTCTGGTGGTCGCCTATGACAAGAACCACACCTTTACTTACCCCGGCGAGCGGATGAACTCCGGCATGGAGGATGCCGCCATCGTGGCCACCCACCTGCTGCTGGGCGCTGCCAATGCAGGCGTGGACAGCTGCTGGGTCAACTTTTTTGACCCGGACAAGCTGGCAAAAGCGCTGGGTTTGCCCGAAAACGAGGAGATCGTGATGCTCCTTGATCTGGGCCACGCTGCCGAGGGTGCAGGCCCCCTGCCCAACCACAGCTCCCGCAAGCCTCTGTCTGAAACCGTCACGTTCCTGTAACATCACAGGGATGCAAAAAAGCCCCCGCACGCTGGTTTTCCGGCCAACATGCGGGGGCTTGTGTTTTATTCCAGTTTTCAGTTCTGCGGGTGGACGATATCCCGCCAATCCAGATCTCCACGCTCCAGACCGTGGATGAGCACCTCCGCGGTGGCGATGTTGGTGGCCAGCGGGATGTTATGCACATCACACAGGCGCAGCAGGGTCATCTCGTTGGGCTCGCTGGGCTTTGCGTTGATCGGATCGCGGAAGAACAGGAGCAGATCGACCTCATTGCAGGCAATGCGGGATGCGATCTGCTGATCACCGCCCTGAACACCTGCCAGAAAGCGCTGGATCTGCAGACCCGTTGCCTCGGAGATCAGCTTGCCGGTGGTGCCCGTAGCCACCAATTTATGCTGGCTCAAAATCCGGCAATACGCCGTACAGAACTGAACCATCAGCTCTTTTTTGGAGTCATGCGCAATCAGTGCAATCGTCATCGGTCAACCTCTCCTTT
>OIYD01001063.1_pt1 | contig 18279 bp, 18 predicted proteins | sample 1588141 | NCBI WGS metagenome assembly OIYD01 (sample SAMN03283259) | human gut metagenome | biome: human-associated habitat; material: feces | host: Homo sapiens | place: USA | collected 2013
CCTACTCTTTGTATGGCACAAAATTGGCTGAGAGAAACGAAAGGAATTTATGTTTGGATAGAACCAGTTGTGGGTCATAAGTGGACGATTTCTTTCTGTGATTTAAATGTGAGTGCAGAAGAAAGCGATTGGATTGAACACGATCTTAAAAAAGAGGGCTATCCTGTATATAAAAAGTATGAGGAAGCTTTGGAGAATGCTATTAACATGGTACTCAAAATAATTTGATTATGAACTATTGTTGGTTTGAACAGATGGTCTAAACTTAAATAGCTTAGAAGTTTCAATTCCAGATGGCAGTAGTAGAGAGTCTGCTATCTATAGTTTGAAATCAATAATTTGTTAGATTTGATAGAAAGAGTAAGAGGATTTTATTCGTGCAATATATCTCAGCATCAAAATTATGAATCGAAAATTTGAAATTACCACAGAAGAAAAAATAATAATGAAGAATAATGGAGTAAAGGTTAAAGTTTACCGTATTCGTTCTCTTCGCAACTTTGAGACTGTTAAGGTTGGTTAGCTCGGTGGGTTCGTGGAAAAAGAAGAAAATTTATCTCATGAAGGAAACTGCTTTATATATGATGATGCAGTGGTCTGTGAGGATGCAAGGGTTCGTGATGATGCTATTGTAAAAAATAGAGTCATGTTGCTTGGAAAGGTTATTGTAAAAAATGAAGCAGTGATAGAAAATGATGCTCTTTTGAATGATCGAGTTATTGTTCAGGATAAAGGATTAGTCTCTGACAAAGCGAGAATCTTTGGATGTGCAAGAATTATTAGTAAGGCTACCGTAAAAGGTAATGTGCTTGTAACAGATAAAGCCTATATCCAAGGAAATGCCGTAGTCACGGATGATATAATCATTAGAGGTTACGCAAGAATTACGGGAAATTTAACGATAGGTGGTTGCGCTGTTATCTATGCGCATTTTTAAACAATCTGTTAAAATATAGTGTGTGCTTTTGCATACATGAATTTTAAATGCTAATTTTGTACTTAAATAGGTACATTATGCCTAACAATTTTTTTGAAATTTGATATGGGAAAAAAAATAGATATTACTGATGAGAAAAAAATGGTTGCATTGTCTGATGGAACAGAGCGTACCGTTTATAGAATCAAAGCTCTCCGGGATTTTGGAGACGTGAAGGCCGGACAACTCGGTGGGTTCGTGGAAAAAGAAAGTAACCTTTCACACGATGGAAACTGCTTTGTTTATGATGATGCAGTGGTCTGTGATGATGCCCAAATATCTCAATCAGCTATTGTAAAAGATTCCGCAGTAATAATGAACAATGCCAAAATTGAAGATTATGCTTCAGTTATGGATTGTGCAATAGTAAGAGATAATGCCGTGATTCAAAATTACGCTAAGGTTCAAGGCGAAGCATTGGTAGCAGGAAATTCGGTAGTTGAAGATCGTGCTACTGTAAAAGGTATGAGTTATGTAAATGAAGAAGCAAAAATCTCCGGTAGTGCAATAGTAATGGATGATGCAGTCGTTAAAGGAAGTGCAATTGTACGCGATAAATCTGTTATATCAGGGAATGCAAAAATAGAAGGGAAAAGTATTGTACAGGATTATGTACAGATTGGTGAGAACGCTGCGGTAAGAGGTAACGCTTGGATTAAAGGAAACACTATGATTAAAGGTAATGCTATTGTAGAGGGAGAGGTTACATTGAAAGGAAATGTAGAAATAGCTAATGACGAAATTATTGACAGTCAGCATTTCATGGATGTAAAAGAAAGAATTGGAACCAGAATCGCAAAAGTTAGAAATTACAGAGGATTATCGACCAGACAACTGGCTGAAAAATCCGGAATCAGTTTTCCTAATATTGGAAAACTTGAAAGAGGTACATATAATATCAGTATCGAGATCTTGGATAAGTTATGTGAACAATTAGGATTAGAGATTCAATTGGTTGAAATTAAGAAGTAAATACAACCCCAAGCAAGAGTATTTTTCTTGCTTGGGGTTTTTGTTTAATATTGAACAACTGCTACTTGAAGTCCTTTTTCTTTGGCAATTTTAATCATGTTAGACGTTCCACGGCTTTGACCATCCCAAAATGCAATCAGTGCATCAGCTTCAGCTGCCATTTCCGCGTTCCGGATGGGTCCGGCTGCTCGTCCATGACGCTGCCAATCTGCAGGGTGCAGCTCGATATTCAATCCTCGTTCCTGTGCGTATTTTTCACCCAGGGTATCTGCACCTTTGGCATGACCGGAAACGATGATAACTTCATGCGTCTGCATCTTGTCATGTAGGTAGTAATCGCATTTCTCGGCCAACAATTCATAGTTGGAGAAATCACGACAACCGGCTATGATTACTTTGTATTTTCCCATAGTGTCCTTAGTCTTTTAATTGTGACTTTATATTAAGAAGTTCATACCGTTGAAAAGGAGTTAATTCTTCTAATCCCTTTATTTTTCCTTCACTTATGCGATCTTGAAAACTCCTTAATAAGAAAATGAGGTCGCTTACGACTTCGTAGATTTCAGAAGCTGAGTAGTTGTATGGCTTCTCTTTTATATGTGAATGAAACATGTCTACTTCTATTTCTATATTACGTTTCCGATAAGAGGGAACACGAATGACTGACGTTGGCGTTCCGAGTTTACGTGGACGCCCGGCTCCCGAACGCTTGCCACCATGAGTATTTTTCTTGTTAGTTTCCATATTTATCAATTATTATGAGCAAAGATACAAAAAAACTTGAATATGTAACAGAATCAAGTTATAAAAAACTTGAAATCGTTACACATTCAAGTGCGATTTTTCAAAGGGAAATCATATTCCAACTTTGGGAAATTACTTGCTGATATTTCATTCCCTTTTATTTTTTATTAAATTCTTGAATTTCAGCAATCATATCTTTAACTTCTTTGTTGATTTTCAAGAAGTTTGCGTATAAGATTCTTTCACGAGCTTCCGGAGAATCGAAGTGATAGAATTTTGGAATAGGGTAGTTGGCATAGTCCTTTTCTTCCTTACCAATATCATCCATGTCGAAATTTGTTTTACAATAGAATTTACTGGTCTGAAATTCTTCGGATTCTTGTATATCCATACTATCACCGCGACCTGTTTTGGTCTTTACGAAATCTCTCGCTGTTTGACCGCAAATCCAACCGGTTGGCATATCTGCGATTTTTGAACCTGGTACCAATGAATCGAGGTTTTCATTCAGATTGATAGAGGTCTTGTCTCTGTCGATGGTTACACCTTTTTTCAACTGAACTACTTTTCCGAATATGTCATTAGATAACCATTCCAAGGTTTCCTTTGCTCTGGCAGAACCGCTGACAACATTACCAACCGTTGTGATAATCTTTTGCATACCGGTTTTACCATAGTCTGCTTCGAGCTGCGGAAGTTCCTGAAAGCCCAGAGCTACGCTTACCTTATTGCTTCGGGCTGTACCTATAAGACGGTCTATCTTGTGAAAATACAATGTCGGCAGCTCATCCACTATGATACTTACCGGAATGTTCTTACCTTGACCAGTATTGACACGAGTCACAAGACGGTTTAGGATAAGTGCATTCAAAGCTCCAATGATACTTTCCATTTCAGGATCATTGGCTATCAAAAGATAGGAGGGATTCTTTGGATCACTGACTTTGAGGTCGAAATCGTCACCGTCTTTGCTAAAAATCCAGTAGGATTCTTTCGTAGCCAAACGAGAGGTAAATACACGAAGTGTACCGATCATACCTTCCAACTGTTCCATTGCTTTGTTTTCAAAAGCGGTTCGGAATGGACCGAGAAGAGGAGCAACTTCTGTATCGGTCATCAGGACCTCAAAGATAGTCTCATAGCTTTCATTTAAAAATGAAAGGATATGAGGCATATCTGAATACTTACCTAACCAATAAGCCGGTTTAGCTATGTTACCATTTGAATCGCGCACGACACCGGTTGGTTTAATCATACCGGTTTCAGGGTCTATCGTTTTGTCGTAATTCATTTCACTGCCGTTGGCATCATAAGGTCGTTTCTCGTAATTACAGAAGAAATAGATACAAGCTGCCAAAAAGTTGACAGCTGAAGTCTGGAAGAACTGGTCGCTACCGCCACCACCTTCTTTTTTACCCTTTTGTAGAGATTCAAGGAGGGTTTCTGCAGTTTCACTGGCAGCAGCAAGGTTTGAAATATACTTCAGCTGAATCGGATTAACTCGTCTGCTATATTCAACATTCACGAAGTTGATGATGTTAAACTGGCAGTTCTTGGGAGTTTTCCCTGCTTTTTTATTGATTCTGTAATGGTAATATAATTTTTGAGCCAACGTTGGAAACTTATAGTCGTACACAACCATAGAAAATCCTTTGGCTGCGTGTTGACGTATAAAAGGCTCAATGATTGAGAATGTTTTACCTGAACCCGGTGTTCCGACAACCCATGTGCCTCGGAATGGGTTTATTATATTCACCCATCCTTTGCGGAATTTGCCCTTGTAGTAATAGCGCATAGGAATATTCACAGAGTATTTGTTCTCTATTTTTTCTTCCATTTGCGAGAAACTTTCATTTTCAAAATTAAAGCGGTCTTTTAACAATCCTTCTTTGAGGAATTTTGAAATGTTATCTAAGGCAACTTGACAAAGCACTGCACCAACTATGCTCATGGCAAAATAGATCCATGTACTTAGAGGTAAGGTAAAAAATGATGGAGACCAGCGTTGTTTGAAAACCCATACCGATAAAAACATAAGAATTAAACCAAAGGAAATAGGGTAGATTACCATTTTCTTTGCGTTAAATTCAAGATGTTTTTTATTTCTTGTACCTACACAAGTGACACAAATGATGAGCAAGGTCATTACCTTGCTGTAAATCATGTGTCCTTCTCGATACACTCCCCATGTTTTTATTCGACTGTAAATATCGAACAATAAACCATTCCAGAAGTCTAATGAAGAGGGATTGATGGCATATTCAAAAAACTCCAGAAAAACAGCTACATAAATAAGTATTCTAAATAGTTTATATAATGATTGTAGGTCTTTACTTTCATCCATTTTCGCTTATTCTTCGTTGTTTAATCTGATTGTCAGGATAGGACGTGAGGCAAAGGATTGATGTTTATCTGCGCTTTCAAAACGACCGGCACTCAAAGAGTAACGCCAGGCTCTATCGGCTTCTGAACCGGCACATTCTGTACTGGTCCAGTACCAACAGTCTTCTTTGTCTATGGGAATCGGATCTCCTCCACATTCCATGATAACCGGATTGATGATTTCTCGTGCCAGGTACATCTTGTACATTTCTGCAACAGAGGGAATGAAATATTTAGGGTCCAACGATTCTGCAAGAGGAGAACTGATCTCTTTACTCCGCATTTCGGTTGTGTTCTTTTCTCCATCAAATGTTGAGATGTCGGCAGACGTTCCCTGGGCTACATAAGTCGTATCAGGATCGGAAAAAGCCCAAGATTCATGTTCCCTTATACACACGGCATAAGCCTTACCATCTATCTTGTCATCATTGTCTACATAGAAGATAACTGCTTCAGGAGTGTTCCCTTTGTTGATGATTTCCTGATATGTACCAATTTCCCCATTTGTACAATAAACCATACCGGTTTCCCAACGATGCCATGTTTCATCTTCAAAAACATGATTGTCGCATGAGGATAGGGTTGCTATTGCTACGGATATTATAGCTGCGATTGATAATCTGATTTTTCTCATGATGGTTAATTTGATGTTGGTATTTTGAAGCCAAGAACAACTCCAGTTCGGAATAAGTCCTTGCCATTGATGCAAAAGTCTGTTTTCACTTGCCAGTAGATTTGCCATCCTTTGCGGAGAGAATAATTATGTTCATAACCGGCATGAACCCATCCCATAAATTCATGTGTGTCACTGCCAATACTTCCTCCAAATCGAATATTGCCATAATGGTTCTTACCCCGAACTACACAGGGTTTGTAGGCAGCACCTACTCCCCATGTTCGGTAATGTTTCCAAAATGAATCTTTTGTAATATGCCCAACACGGGGATCTTTTGCATATTTGATATAGCCATTGGCAAAATACTCCCAGGCATTGTGATACTTCGTTTCATGCTCAACTCCAATTGTAACATCAAAACCTCTTTCATACAATGCACCAACACCCAATGAAATCCGGTTACTGTATGACTGAGCGTTCATTACTTTAGGCATGAACGAGAGACACACAAGTAAGAATAATATTTTTATATTCTTCATATACCTATTCTTTTAGTTTTCATATAGTAATAATTTGCTGAACGAATCTGCTCCCAATACATCTTCGTAGTCGATATTGAGACTGATGGTTCGGCCACTGATTTGTTTTTCGCTCATTTCAATCGTCAGCACCTTATCGTTCGGAAAAGTCAATTTCTTGACAACAATTACATTCCGATAGCCTTTAAGAAATGATTCTGAGTTGTCTAATACAAGGGAAGGAGTTAACTCTATGGTCTGAACAGTAGTGGCTTTGGACGTTTTCTTATCGTTTAGCTTCAATCGGAGCTGATCTATATCAAAGCGGATATTGGTCTTGTTCTCAATAGAAAAATCCAAGAAGAAATACTCGCCAACACTATAGATGTTGTTTAAACGCATCACCATCTTATTTTTTTTGGTAGCCACATTTCTGTAACGAGCAGGAGAGGTCCAAATTTGCCGGGCAAAACGAACCATATCTTCCGTAGACATACTCACAGCAGGGTTGTTGTAAGCTGTTCTTTCGTTTACTTCAATGGTTTTGTCTGCCACAGCTTCTTCAACTTTTGAAGTATAAACCAATCCGTATTGCGTTCTATAACGTTCAGTTACAATAGTTACAATTGCGAGTACGTCTCCATCACGATGGACCTCCATGCCTTCTTTTGGCTTTAAGCGTACAGTATTGTTAATTGGTTGGTCACCAACAACTTTGTGTGTACTAATATCAACAAAACGGACTGGTTCTGAAGCGGTGATTACGGTCGTTACATTTTCATTAACTGTAATCAAAGGCATTTCATTCAAACACTTTTGTGCAAAAGTTTGGGCAGAAGAAAGAATGCAGGCTATTGCAGCAAATAATACTTTATGTAGTTTCATATTGTTCTATTGTTTGTTAGTTTTTATATTTTTTGAATTGATGAGATACACATGAGTACCATATTTGATTTTTACTTTGTTCTTTCGAATGCTCTTTGAGAGCGCATTTGTCGTTTTTTGGTACGCATTCTGAAGGGCTTGCATACCCCATTGAGAAAAAGTATTTTCACTTGTGGTACTGTTGAAATTCATGCTTTGGTCCAATGCTCCTCCAGTGATGTCTTTGCTTGTTTCCCGGAATGAACTTCTGGGAACATACAAACCTTCCAATCCATCCATATCATAGATACTCAGATTGATTTTTACAAGTTCATCGTTGAAAAGGACACTGGTAACATTGCCTTTGACGCGCTGTTGACCAAAGCCGCTCATGATGCAGTACAGATAACTTCCTTTACGGATGGTACGCTCTCCTACATCAATATCGTCCAATAATCGAAGTCTTACTCTACTTCCATCAACTGCTTTCACATCTTCATCGACAATTGCCTTTATCAATTTTTGATTGGCTTCATTATTGTTGATGGTGTTAAAGTAATCCGAAGCTTCTTCATGCTTTTTCACGACTTCTTCTGTTTTGTCGTTCTCATCCAAGCTCTTGACAGCATTGGCATTGACTTCTATGACATCTTCTTTTCCCTTTGTTTGATTTTGTTGCAAAGAAGTCTTTAGTTTTCTCGCTGCTTCAGAAAGATCTTCATCGTTTGCTTCTTCAGAAGAAGAATTTTCCTCTTGGGCTTCTGCTAAAGCCTTACGAAGTTCAAGAAGTTTGCGCTCATCTTCACTCAAATCGGAGGAGCTGATAGATTCATCCTTCTTTTGTTGGTTATGGATTCTATTCTTGATAGCTTCTATCTGTTCAGCTGTCGTTTTGGAAGATTCACTCGTAGAGTCCATTGCAGCTAATTCGGCATCAGTGTATTGGGACTCATATTTTTCCTTTTCTTTCTCTAATCTACCTTCAATGTTTTCTACTGCAGAACCATCTTTAATTTTACCGAAATTCTCGACCATATTTTGGTACTTTTGGCCGATACCGTCTCCTTTGATATTCGCAGAAGGTAGTTTCTCGTTGAAATAATTGGTGGTCTCCATTGAGTTATCTTCAGGTTTCTTAAAATTGAATATATCACAGACGAAATATCCGGTAAATAGAAGTGGAAAATACACAATAGCCGGCAGCATATATTTCGGTTGCCGGAAATTTATCTTATCGGTTATTTTCATATTAGCTTTTTTTTATTCAGAAACAGAAGATTGGGATTCCATCTTGGCATCCACGCTGTTCTGAGGATTATGGTGACGTTTTAGCTTTAACTGCTGCTCTTGCATTTGGATGGCACTGGAAGGAGTTCTTGGAATGCTTATCGCAGTGGATAGCCTGTAAAGGTTTAATCCGACACAGAATAGCACAATGCTAAATATTATCCCTAAGAATATCTTGGGATAGGATCTTGCGAATGTCTGCACTTTAAGTGCAAAAACATCTAACTTTGTTTTTTTTGCGAAACTTACCCCTGCATTAAAACTCTGTTCATGGAGTTCTTTGTATTTTGGATCGTTCTTATCAGGCATTTCTTCGCCTAATAGCATTTTCTTGATTTTCATATTCTAATAATTGGATTTTGTACGTTGCTCAATATCTTTATTCAATGTCGTGCGCCAGTTGACAATAAGAAGACCATGAGGGTTGTTTTCTGTTCTCGGAACACGTTTGAGATAACCTTCCGTTACAAGTTCACGCATCAGAATAGAAGTACGTCTTTCAATTCTTTGTCTACCGTAATAAGTAAAAGACATATCTTTCTCGTTGAACTTCACACTGTCACAGTATATACTGAATACAGCACTTGAAGCCATTACATTTCCATAGAATCCTTTTTCTTTCAAGGCATTATATTGTGCCAGTCCGGATTCATCAATTAAATACATGGCTTTTTCCATCGTGTATTTGATATATTTATCATCAGGAGCCAGTGTAAAGAAGAGGTGATGGAACATTTCTACATGACTTTTTGCTTCCACATCTAAGGTTTCTTCCATTGTTGTCCGATTAACCAGAATTGGAACAGTTCCATCCAATACATAAATTTTCTTTTGTGCGTCATCGACCATTGATTTGGCCGTCCAAATACTTCCCAAAGAGATAATAGTACAGCCTACCAAAAAAAGACTGCAAATTATAAGTACAAGCTTAATCTTGTTTTCTAAATTTTTAATTACCATAAATTATTGATTATATGTTTTATATTCCAATGATTCTCTTTGCATGACTACTCATCGTAGTACTTACGCCTTCACCGAAGGAACGAGCTGAGAAGGATGTTTCACCCTCTGGAACCATCCATGCTGCAAGGTCCGGAACTAAGCTGAGACATTTGAGTGAAACCACACTTGCAGCCATAAGATAACCTGCTGTAAAGAATGAATTTTGAAGGTAGGCCGTAGCTGTTTCCTGATTTGCTGTGACCGCTGCCAAATCATTGTATTGAATATTGATCACAATATCAAAGAGGAGAAGCACATAAAAGCCTACGAAGTATAACATTGCTCCGTAGAAGTGTACCGTCAAGTATCTAATCATCCATTTTGCCCATGCACCTTCCCATTTGGGTAGGAGAGAAAAAGCCCATTGTATAGGTCCGAATATAGTTAAGACACCCAATAAAATTTGTTGGCAGTATATTGTACCCCACCAACCTATTCTATAAGTAATCAATGCAATGAGCATAATTACTTTGTCAAGTAGCATTACAGTTCCGGCAGATGTCGTAACAAGGCTTGCTTTAACTACATTCTTTTCATCCTGCGTGGCTGCATCTATATCCGTTGTCTCTTGTACTGCGGTTGTTGTCAGTAATTGACTCAATTTATCCCTTGCCTGGGCAATTGTGGCTATGGGATCTGAAGTCTTTTCTCCTAATTGAAACATTAGTTGCTGTACATCCTGCATCTTATCTTCAACCTGTGCAGCTTCAGCTTCATATAAGTCATGAGTATAGGAACCTATAGCATTGGGAACATAAGCTAAAAAATCCAGTACACACCAACTATTGGGTTTGCCTATGTGTGTGCTTTGAGGTGGGTACCACCAGCAAAGTATGATACTTACAGCTAAGGGCTTTAATAATTTCATGATGTCTAAGGGTTCTTTCTTAATCATCATTTTATAAGCCATGTTTGCACACATGATGATGGCAAAGAGTCCTCCTAAAGCCATTGAAATCTGAAGGATATACCAAAATGGTCCTTGTGAACCTATCAGGGTATCACTCGTTAGAAACTCGTTTGTGCGAAAGATTACATCATCAATTTCACTTTCGAGAAGGTTTATGCCGAAATCTACGGCTGTACTGTCATTGCTCATAGTTGCTATTTTTTTACTTGAATTTTATCCGTTACACCAATCCATCTATTATAACCAGCAAGCGATTCTTCCTTTACTCTATGATTCATATTGGGACTCATTGCATTCAATATTTTGTTTGCTGCAATATTTAGAGAAAGTAACTTTACCCGGTCTATGAGTTGTTCGTTGGTCTTACATATCTCATCATAGATGGTCATATATTGTTTTTGGCGTTGAGAATTTGCCAAATATGCCTTTTTAATGGTTTTAATAGCAAAATCGTATTGGTCTGCAAGTGATTTCCACTCTTCGATTTCTTCTCTTTTAGCCCTTCCGTTCAGACTGTTGATATTGTTTCTATACTTTCTCAGTTTATTATCAAGTTTGTTTCCGATAGTAGTCCATGCTAAATCGACTTCTCTGTCTGCTAAATTGAGGGCTTCAATTTTGGCTCTTGACTTTAAATCAGCCTCTATGCTGTCTGCATATTCAACTTGTGGTTTGGAACTTAAACTGGTAGTCATACGCAACATATTCTTAACGGAAATAGGAAGATACGCGGTTTTCTTGTAATTACTATGAAAAACATTGTAATAGAAATCCGGTGTCAATACTCCTGCCCCTAACTCCATAACTTGAATTTGATTTTGTTTGGCAAAATCAGGTAAGTAAGTGACAGCCTGTGCCATTACTCTAATGCCTGTAAAAGGCAGAAAAAACAAAAGGGAATAAATAAATCTTTTCATTTTCTATTCTTTTAGTAACCTATCATATTTGCATTTTCCATCCATTTCCCGATAGCATCATCAGCTATCTGTTTGATGGTCTTTGAACGGAATAGTGCAGATTTCCAATAGCTGGTTCTTACTTGTATAAACTCCCATGTACGGAAATAGGCATTGTTTACGATGTCTCGTATTTTCCGCAGAGAGTTGTCAATAGATTCTACAATGAAAATCAAAGTAGCTGTGGTACAATTGACTTTACCACTTGCATATCCTGCTATGACCATGAAATTTTGCCAAATGTCATTGACCTCAGTTGATATACTGCTTATAGCTCTGGCGTTAACCGTTAAAAGCAAGGTGTCGGCAGATTCTATTTTACCACGAAGCAGCACTTTCTCTTTATATTCTTTGATGAGATCTTTGTATTTTTTAAGTTTGTCATTTACCGTTTCGCAGGTCTTGTACACCCCAAAACCGGTTTCTACAGAACTTAGTACCAAGTCAAGAACATCAAAAGCTCTCTCATATTTGTCTAATTCAACATTGATTTCTTTATAATTTCGATTGGTGGCAGCACTGGCCTTGTGCAGCAATTTGTTGCTTTCCTCCAAAACACTTCTTGCGTAAAGAATGGCTCGTTGTCGCTTGTGGTCTCGGATGTAAGCTTCAATGGTAGCAACATCAGGTACTAATTGAGCTTGTATGGAAATAGAGGGAACAAAATAGAGGAATAGCATGAAAACCATCTTGATAGGCCAAAGATGTTTGTTGTTCTTTATTCCCTTTAATTTTATTTGTTTCATATAGTAATCTTAATTTTGAGTTTCTATAGAATCAGTATAAGACTTTACACCGCCAGTAATCATCCATCTTCTGTGACACTGTTCTGCAATATTCAATTTCCTGTCTTTGTCAGCATTGAGTTTGGGAATTATACTCAAAAACCAATCTTTAACGGTATATTTGTAATGCAGAAATTTTTCAATGTTAACCAGCTGTGTATGAATATCTGAGAGGCGAGCTTCGATTTCTCTGGCAATTTCTAAACGGTCGCTTGCCCAAAGAAGGTGTTTCACGTCTGGAGTATCGTCTTTTTCGACATCAGGGGTTTTGTATAGCTCTACTGTTACTTCACAATTTGGGTGTTGCTGAGATAATTGACTGAGTTTGTCGTTCACCAATTTGCTGTTTTCTGCTTCAGGACGTTGTGGATCAAGTTCCATTTCTTCAGCAATAGTCGTTTCACTCCAACTACTTGTCAATTCCCAGTCAATCTGTACTATGGCGCGGTGGATCTTGACACCCAGGAAATATTTTGGTTTTCTGGCAATCTTAATGGTAGCTTTGAAGGTAACGTCACTAAAGTCTTTGCCTCCCATTGTTCCTTTTCGGATAAAACTGTCACCATCCCAAGAACCTTCTTCTGACCAAGATATATCATAGGCACTCTTCATACTCTTCATAATTTGAGGAATGCGATTGTAATCATCAGTCTGAACTTTTTCGCCTTCTTCTGCTTGGATTATTGCCTGTTCGATACTGGCAATGGAATGACGCAGATCATCGAGCTTCGATTGTTTTTCTTTGATTGTATCTTGAATTTTATTTAATTGTTCCCGGTATTTATCACGGTCTTCAATTGAAGTGGCAGCTGACATTTTTCTTCGTACTTCATCGTATTCTTTATTCAAACCATCCAATTCTTTTTGAAGAGCATTTGCTTCATTTTGCAGAGTTTCGGATTGTTTTTTTAGATCAGCAATATTCTGATTGATTTCCGCTTCATTTGTTATTGAGGTCTTCATTGCGCATTGTTTGGTATGCTCATTAACAGTTTTACCACAATCACGACATTTATAGGATGAACTTCCTTTACCTAAGACTCCACCATCGCTACAAGTTACGAGAAAAGTGGCAGAACTGGCTCCTTGTATATCTTTGTCAGTTGTTGCTTCATAATACTTCCTTTCATCGTAGCCTATATGGTAGGTGTAATTCTTTTCCATTCCGGGATTATTTAATCCCTCAGAACTGTTTATGTCGTTATGGTCTCCGTTTAGATTATATTGCTCCAAGCGAGCATTCATCAGTGCCATGAAGGTATTCCAGTCCATTTTATAACTGTCAAATATTTCTTCATAGACAATTTCAGTGATGTCTGTGTGTTTGTACACTTGTATGTCATAAGCATAGGACTTGATAGTAATACGATTCAAAAAAGGATCTTTAAAATTGAAGGTCTTTTCATTGAGATTTTTGAGAAATTCATAGGTATATCCTTTACCCATATTTTCCTGATTCAACTGATCAACCTTCTGACGGCTCCATCCTGCATGGTTTTCGGAGTTACGAAGTATCACTTCTTTTTGACTTTCGTTGGGATAAAAATTAGGATTATTCTTTTTGGGAAAGAACCTATACCAATGATCACCTTTTAGTATGCTATTCTCATCTTGTGGAGCTTTGTAATCACATACTAAATCTGTACTTTTTTCTTGGCGGTAAATGTACACTCTTTGCGTATAGAATTGACCATTTGCAGCAGAAGTGAAATCATCAGCCCAATTGGTAGTATTGTAATCACCCAATTTAAATAAGTCTTGAATGTTATCCTTACCGGCAAATTGTTGCGCAATTTCTAAAGCTGATTTATCTTTCATGTTGGAAATCATGTCATTTGCGTTTCCAGCCAAGTCAATGATACTTCCTATCTTATCTTGAAAAGTACCTCCAAAATTTGTTCCTTGGAGTAATTTTTTCAAATTACTATCGAAGCCGGATGCTGCCAACGCTACTCCTTTTTCTACAAGCGTCTCAATATCAGCCATGAAGTTTTCCTTCGTAAAACTATTTTGAATGTCATCCGCAATGGCTTCAAAAGTAGTTTTCCAGTCTACTTCACCTAATTTGGTTATGTCGAAAACTTGTTTAAATTGGTCTGCAATTTCCAAAAAAGGTAAGTCTTTAAATGAGAGGTTGCCATTGGTGACAACACTCTCAAATTGTTGGCATAATGATTTTACATCCTGAGTTGTTTTTACGAGGTAACTACCCCAATAAATAGCGGTTGATGGATCTTTTACCATTAACTTGGCAACATCTATGGTTTTGGGAATAATACCACGGCTTACGATATTATATATTCTTTTATAATAGTAATTTTCGTCAGAACTCCAAATGTTTACATTGGTTAAGGCCTTTCTATCGAGATGTTTTACAAAATAGATACCGGCTGCTGCTACTTCTGCTCCTTTATAACTCTGACGAATCTTTATAAGATTTTGATTGTGCTGCGATTCGGTTAGAGAATTTGCTTCAAAAGCAATTTCCATTGCAGCCAATGTTCCCTGATCTATGTTGATGTTTTGAGCATGAAAAGGATAACAGTAACAGATAGCCAATATAGCAATCAATATAAAACGTCTCATAATGCTTTTATTTATTTTGTAAATTCAATACATGACCAGCCTGATTGACTTTTTGAGCAAAAGCCAATGACTTGCCGATACCTGATAGATTCCAGTCTCTGCAATAAGCATCAATAGCTTCTTGATGACTGCATTTGAGTTCGGATTTGTACAGTTTCAAAGCTTCTTTTTCGGCTCGCTCAGTAGTATAGGTCATGTAACATTCTCTGGGTTCTTCTACGCCATATACATCACTGGCCAATCCACGACGGATAAAAACTTCTCGGAAAAAACTTCTACCATCTTTGTTATCAAGGCGGTTGATGGTGAATATTTTCTTACATTCAATATCGGTCAAACCTAAGACTGACTGGATTTGATCGAAGCGTTCTTTAAATTTTCCCTGGTCAAGAAGAATGGTCACATCAGAGTTGTTGATAATGGCTTCTTTCACAATCGGACTTCCAATAATGTCCTGTAACTCCTGTGTTACAACACCTACCATAGCCCAGAATTTTCGGGCTGTTTTATAGAGGTATTTGATATACTCTGCCATCATAGGAGATGCAACGGCTTTCCATGCCTCTTCAATTACAAGAACTTTTCTGTTCTTCTTAATACGCATTTTTTGAATGAATACGTCCATAATAATGAGTGTAACAAGAGGGAATAGGGTCTTATTATCTTTGATGGTATCAATTTCAAAGACAATGAAAGTCTCATCGAACAAACTACTATCCAAATTTTCATTCAATGTGCGTTCGTATGAACCACCACGGTAAAATTCAGAAAGCGAATAGTTGTAGGAAGATAAGTCTATACCTGTAATCTTGTTTTCACTACAGATGTATGGTATTCGTTCGGTACTGTATTCGAAGAAACTGTTGAATGAAAGTTCTTTCACAACAAGGGCTTTTCTACGAGCTTCCATTTCATGAATCTTATCCCAAATACGTTTTTCTACATCTTCATTTGAATCAGAAATGCGTATCTCAGTGGACGTTTCTATCAGTAACTTCTTATGAAGAGCAGCGATTTGGGTCTTGTTGTAACCATTGAATCCTACGAAATAGGCTTCATAGTATTCTTTGATAACCTGTTCTATCAACAATTCTTCAATTTTGGTAGGCACAGCTGAGTTTCCTTTCCAAATAAGCATAATAAGGTTCTTTAAGAAGTCAACCTTCTCTACATTCATTTCCTCTTTGTTAATTTGGAATGGATTCATCGTAATAGGATGTTCCTCGGTATAACTGATATATTTACCTCCCACATATTCGCAAAGGCCTTCATAGGAGTTACCGGTATCTACCATTACCACATCAGTACCTTGTTCCCAAAGCTGGCGAACGACAGAGTTCATGTGGAAGGATTTACCGGAACCTGAAGGACCGAGACAGAAAAAGTTGGAGTTATCTGTTAATTTTGTCTTTCCCTCTTTTCCTGAAATATCAATAGCAACCGGAACTCCTTGGCGGTCGGTATAATAAACCTTTAGGGGTGTATCTTCACTTTTGGGAAGTTTTTCCTTGTACATAAGACAAGATGCTGCATCACTCAAAGTTAAAAAGCGATCATACTCTTTATTCATCGAGTAACAGTTTCCCGGGAAGCTGCCTACAAATAGTTCAAGTTGATTGTAAGAGTGTTGCGAGATTTGAATGCCAATGCGACTGAAGGTATTCTCCAAATTGTTTGTGACTTTTTGCAGATCTGTATTCTCATCTACAGTAATCACCATGTTAAAGTGGCAGTAAACCAACTGCTTATTTTCACGAGCAGCAAGTTCTTCCACCTTCTTTATATCTTCTACGGCAATTTCGTTACTAGGATTGGGCAAAGAACTATGACGATTTTTCTTCTTTGCTAACTTTGCTAATTCTTGTCTTTGGTTAGGTAGATATACAATTTGGTTAAAGACTACATTTACAGAATCTGGAATGTTGTCTAACAATGCCATTAGGTCTACTGGCATAGTTACATTATTGACATCAATATTGGTATAAGGCTTTATTAGTGTAGGCAATACAATATTGTCAACATCTACTAAACTATAGATTTTGAATTTTTTGGTTCCAATACCTATATGCTCATCTGTTACTTTATAATTGTTGTGGCTTAAATTCTTTTTAGTGTAGTTTTGAGTATAATATTGGTTTACAAATCGTTTGGCTTCTTTTTCATTCAGGAAATGGGCTGCAATGCCTCTATCTTGAAGTTGATCTTTAATCTTTCCGAGTTTCACTTGAAAATCTTGCCATTTCTTGTTGTCATAACTCATCAAACGGCTTTTCTTATTCTCTTGGGTTAAAGTGATGTAAGTGATGCAATCTGTATATTCTCTTCCTGAAAAATATCGGAAATAGCTCTCGCTTAGATACTCCTTGTTTCCTCCTTCCGCTTCAAAGCCTTTGCGAACAAATACGTCTTGCTTGTGAATGGCATATCCTTCCCCTAATGTTGCCATTAAGGAGGTAAACAGATTGGAGAAGGAATAGTATTCGTTGATGTCAGCGCAGTATTTTTGTACTGGGTTTACTATCTTTAAGGTTGCAGAAAATTCACCTGTTTTGGTATAGTACACACCTATTCCATCTACTTCTTCAATCGAAAAGTAGATTTCTTTAAAAATCTTAGATTTTTTACTTCCTGTACCAAACGCTCGGACCGATATTGCCATACCTATACAGATGGCAGTAAAGCATAACAATACATATACTAACATTTTTCTTTATTTTGTCTTGGTTTGCGTTTTAAAAAAATAGGTAGGCTCAACCCAAAAAGCTAAGCCTACCTATGTTGTTTTCATATTCGTAACTCTGAGAAAAGGGTTTAAAGTCGTTCGCTGTAGGCATAAATAAAAACACCTTTAGGATTCTTCTTCGAGTATAAACCCTTTCGCTGTTTTACCATGATGATTCCACCACCAGTACTTACCGCTATTACTAACACAATCAGCCCGGTCACAAAACCAAGGAAACTGTATGTGATGATAAATCCAAGAAGACTTAATCCTGCTGTGATACCAGCCCAGGCAATATAACGTCCTTGAAGACCCAAAAATTCCAAAGGGCGTTGAAGCCCTTTGAACATTTGAATTTCCGGATAGTTTGATTCTGCCATTTGTTAGTGATTATCCACCAACTCCGAAGAATGCAGGTAAAGCCTTAGCAGCTGCGATGAGGAAGATGCAAGAACCTACGGTCATCATGATCTTCTTCTTGACATCCTGCTCCTCGTTATTCATGGCAATGTACACGGAAATGGCACCGATGATGGCCACAATACCGGCAAGTGCGTAGCACAGCTTTGTTACAACAGGGATATAGTTTTTAAGTTCGTTGGTAACTTCTCCTAATGCTGTTGTTCCTGATGCGTAGTCTTGCGCGAAGGCAGTAGCAGGAGTAAGAATATTGATACCCGCAGTTAAAACTGCAGCTTTTACAGTAAAAGCAGCTTCCGAAATTTTTGCTTTCACTGTACTCCAGATTGTTTTGAAGTTCATTGTGTTTAAAAAGTTATTTAGGGTGAATAAAAAATTATCAGTTTATTTGATTCCAAAACTCAAATCCTGGTAACCAAAAAATGCTGGCATCACAGTTGCCGCACCAATTAGAAAAAGCAGTGAACCTATCAACATGACCACACTCTTTGTAATATCGCCTTCGTGATAATTCATCTTTATTGCAATTTGCAAAGCTG
>OIYD01001083.1_pt1 | contig 17992 bp, 12 predicted proteins | sample 1588141 | NCBI WGS metagenome assembly OIYD01 (sample SAMN03283259) | human gut metagenome | biome: human-associated habitat; material: feces | host: Homo sapiens | place: USA | collected 2013
CGCTTTACAGAGGCTGGAGGAACTTACATGATTCACGGACAGGAGTATGTGGGAATTCTGCCTGCGCTGAATGAAATCCTCTTTAACCTTGGGCCGTCGGATTCCGCCTGGGCTGAATTTATGCCGAAATTATGCGGATATATGGGTGGCGGTCACATGCTTACCACGCTGTTTAGGGTACCTGCAATCGGCCTTGCCATGTATAAGACGGCATTTGCAAAGAATAAGAAGATTGCAAAAGGTGTTATCGTGACCGTTGTTTTGACTGCGTTTCTTGGAAATATTACAGAGCCGCTGGAATTCTCATTCCTGTTTGTAGCTCCGGCACTGTTCGTAGTTCAGGTGATCCTGGCAGGTGCGGCCTATATGATCGCACATATGTTGAATATTGCAGTAGGACTTACTTTCTCAGGCGGTTTCCTTGACCTGTTCCTCTTTGGTATCCTGCAGGGAAATGCAAAAACAAGCTGGCTGAGAATCATCCCGGTTGGTATTATTTATTTCGTCCTGTATTATGTGATCTTTACATTTATGATCAGGAAATTTAATTTCAAGACTCCGGGACGTGAAGATGATGATACAGAGACAAAGCTTTATACAAAAGCTGATGTAAATGCAAGAAAAGAAGCCGGAAAGACAGCTGGTGCAGTTGCAGCAATCTCCGGTGATCCGGTAAGTGAACTGATCACCAGAGGCCTTGGCGGAAAGAAAAATATCGTAGATGTTGACTGTTGTGCGACCAGACTTCGTATCACAGTTGCAGAGCCTGAGAGAGTTCGCGATGAACTTCTGAAACAGACAGATTCCAGAGGAATCGTGAAAAAAGGACAGGGCGTACAGGTTATCTATGGACCTCATGTAACTGTTATCAAGGCGAAGCTGGAAGAATATCTGGAGACTGCTCCCAACGAATTCGCGGATGAGACACCGGATAAGGTACAGGTACAGGAAAATGCTGCAGCAGGAAATGCAGATGGACAGAACAGTGCAGAGGTTGAGGACAAAAATGCAGGTACAGCACAGGCCTTGACACCTGTAAAAGAAGAAAAGATCAGAAAAACAGCAATCATTTACAGCCCTGTAGACGGAATCGCAGCAGATCTTTCTACTGCACCGGATGAAGGATTTGCAGGAAAAATGATGGGTGACGGTGCAGTGGTGACACCAACAGAAGGTACTGTATATGCACCTGCAGACGGAGAAGTTGAGTTTATTTTTGATACAAAACATGCCATAGGTTTCCAGACAGATTCCGGTATCCCTATGCTTCTTCATATGGGAATCGACACTGTAAAACTGGAAGGAAAAGGCTTCGAAATCCTGGTAACAGAGGGTCAGAAAGTGAAAAAAGGCGATCCGATGATGAAACTGGATTTGGAGTTCTTAACTGCCAATGCTCCGTCCATCACTTCCCCTATCCTTGATACTGAACCGGAAGACAACCAGAGGATCAGACTTCTGGCAAACGGTGAAATCAAGGCCGGTGAACCGTTGTTTGCGGTGGAAACGCTGGAATAATATTGTTATAATATAGAAATAACGAAGTTAAACATGTTAAAAAACAGTTGGATGATCAAAAGAGATGATATCTTGATTATCTGGCTGTTTTTTTATGCATGTGAATTAAAAAGGATGACTTTTGGCAGGAGAAATCCGGGAATCAAAAATGTAACAAATTTGTGTGACGGGTAGGATTCTTATTCAAAATATGGTAAACTATATCAAACATGCTTTAATGTCAAAGGGAAAATTGTTATAATGGCAATAAATTTTTACAGAGGGGATTACGACAGAGATGTACAGAGTTAGCAAGGTATTAAATAATAATGGTGTTATAGCCATTGATATGGATGAAAACAAGGAGTATGTGATTCTTGGCAAGGGTGTTGGCTTTGGGAAAAAGGTCAGCCAGCGTTTTGATAAGCCGGAGGGATGCACTACATATCGTCTGGAACAGGAGACAGAGCGTGGATCTGCGAAGGAACTGGTAAAGGGAATAGAGCCGGAGTATCTGGAGATTGCAGATGCAATTCTGACAGAGTCACAGAAAGTGTTTGGAGATTCCATAGACAGAGGAATTCTTTTTCCACTTGCTGACCATATTTCTTTTGCAGTCGCCAGAATCCGCAGAAATGAGCAGATCAGCAATCCGCTGACAGAGGATATCAAGGTTCTTTTCTACAGTGAATTTAAAGTTGCGGAAACACTGAAAACAATTCTGAGAGAAAGACTTCAGATAGAGATTGATGATCATGAGGTTGGATATGTGGCATTGCATATTCATTCTGCAATTGGTGACGAGAAGGTATCTGTTGCCATGCAGACTGCGAGAGCAGTGAGAGAGTGTATAGATATGATCGAGAAAGCAACAGGTAAGCCAATCGATGTACTGTCACTGTCCTATAATCGTCTGATGAACCATATGAAGTATATGGTAGCGCGTGCATCTACAGGAGAGAAGCTGAATCTGGACATGAATGAATATATGTTGGATCAGTATCCCCAGGCCTATAAGGTTGCCACTGACATCTGTAAAAACCTGGAAGGATGTATTGGACATAAGCTGGATGAAACAGAGACAGGATATCTGGCAATGCATATTCAGAGAGTGTATAAGGATGCGGTATGATAATCAGTGAAGAAAGAAATTCCCTGCCCGACCGGAAATATTTTATTTCTGGTCTGAACAGGGAATTTTTTATAATTCCGGCAGAGTATCCTTATATTGCGCATATTTACCTTCAGTAAGTAACTTTTCATATGCATCGTAAGCGTCCTGCAAAGTATCGTACGGTTGACCTTTGCTAAGAATATTATGAAAGTCCTTGTTGGTGAGGTGATCTGAAATTGCGACATATTCATTTGTTTTATTGCCAGGGTTGCGACCACGACTACAAGTTCAACCAGGGTAAAGCCTTTATCTTTTCTTTGCATATATTATACCTGTAAATAAAATAATAGTTATGCCAAGGGTAAAATATACACTACTTTACCCCTTAAGCTTTTTAGAATGATAGCACAGAATCTGTTACTGTGCAATATTTACAGAAAATATTTCTTTACAGATATAGGGCAATCGTATGGATCATTTTTTTTACATCCAGTGGTTTGGCCAGATGTGCGTTCATGCCACAGTCCAGTGCGTGGCGGACATCTTCTGCAAAAGCATTGGCGGTCAGTGCGATGATGGGAATGGAAGAAGCATCCGTCCTGTCAAGCTTCCGGATCTGGCGTGTGGCTTCGTATCCATCCATCAGAGGCATCATAATATCCATAAGTATCACATCAAATGTCCCCTCAGGGTGACTGGAGAAAAGTTTCACAGCTTCCCTGCCATTGGATACTGCAGTTACCACAGCCCCTTCTTCTTCAAGGAGTACCTGTGCCACCTCTCGGTTTATCTCATTATCCTCCGCCAGCAGGATCTTTATGCCCTGAATGGAGTTTCGCTCAGATTCTGTCTCAGAAGAGATATCCGTTTCTTCTGCCTCTTCAAATGGCAGAGTGATCACAAAAGTACTTCCGATACCCGGAGTACTGGAAATCTCAATGGTACCCCCCATCTGTTCAAATAGCGCTTTGGCAATGCTCATACCCAGTCCGGTGCCATGATATACACTCCGGGCATCCACCTTCTCCTGAGTAAAGGGTTCAAAGATCTTCTCCAGATATTCTCTGCTGATGCCGATTCCCGTATCAGAGATCGTCCATCTGCAGACCAGTTTATGATCATGGGAAGGGAGAACATCAACCTCCGTATGGATCGCCCCATTCTCTCTGTTGTATTTGATACAGTTACTGTAAATATTCATCATGGCACGACGGAGGTGCAGAGGGCTTCCGTATACAAAGGGATGTTCGTATATCTCCGGTGCGATATGAACGGTGAAATCAATGCCGTTTTTCTGTGCCTGCATATCGATCAGCATCTGTGTTTCTTTTTCATATCTGATCAGATCAAAAGGTTCATGGTTGAGTACAAGTCCGCCCTCCTCGATTTTGGACATATCCAGCACATCATTGATGAGAGAGAGCAGATGGCTGGCCGAAATGAATGCTTTTTCACGATTATTTTTAAGGAATTCGATATCATGTTCATGTTTTTTATCAATTTCCAGCAGACCAATGATCCCATTCAGCGGTGTGCGCATATCATGGGACATACGGGAAAGAAAATTGGATTTCTCTGCATTGGCGCGTTCGGCAGTATCAAGAGCTTCTTTAAGGAGCTTCTGGTGCCGGATTTCTGATTCCACCACATCGTCCACATTCAGAAATCCCAGAACAATGATACCGGAGTCTTCGTTTTTGATAAAGCGGAACTGATAGTAATGGATACCGTCCCTGTCATTTATCCGGTAATTTCCCTTGTATTCGGACTGACCGGACAAAACACTCATTACATTACCCAGTTCCAGGGATTCTTCCAGCATTGTACGGTCATCAGGATGTACACGCTGCTGGATATAGTCTGAGAGGAAAAGATCATAGGGGTATGTATCCTTGTGTTTTTTGTCCTGATCAGGGACATCATGGTCTTCCTGCTTGATCACAGAGAGAGTTTTTTCTCTGGGGTTGATCAGGTATACGTTCAGGTAATTGCTGCTCAGTGTCTGGACAATACTTACCTGTGTCTCATAGGCTTCCTGTGTTCTGGTGACATCCTCACCGTAGAGAATTGCTTCCAGATGGTTGTTGGAAGGATTGAGCAGCAGTCTTGCCACATATTTGGAAATCCTGGCTATATTGTCATCGTAGAGACAGCGGGAAACCCTGGTGACTTCCACCTGACCGTCTTCATAGCTTTTCATCAGGGAACTGCGGCAAAATGCGTTGATGAAATCGTTTCTGTCCTTTAATACCGGTATGAAAACAGCAGTCTCTGCGATAAAATGGTCAATAGAAGCGTCGGCATCCATCTTATAGGCCAGGGCAGAGGTGCCTCCGATCTTCAGAATCTTATCATCTGTAAGGTCGAGATGAAAGTAGCCGGCAGCATGGGTAATGGATGCCAGGAGAGAGTGGAGCTGATTTTCATAAATCTTGCGTGCTGTCACATCATTGTCTTCACAGGCCACTGCAATCACAAAATCCCGATAGTCATCGGCATTTCCGTTTCTGGCAATGAGCAGATAATAGTAATGGACAGCATCTGTGACAAGCCTGAAATGGAATTTGAAAAAGGCTTCCTGAGAAAGTCTTTCCAGCAGGGTTTCATAATTCAGGTGTCTGGACACATAGGAACGCTCATCCGGATGAACATATTTCTGAATGAGAAAATCAAATGACAGTTTATAGTCTGAATTATCTTTAATATCGAGATCCGCAAAAGCATCAGTAAATCTGGAACGATATACGGAGATTTTCCCGGTTTCCCGGTTTACGCCATAAACAGACATGTAGTCAGAAGCAAGCAGGTTGATGGCACCCAGCAGACGGAGAGAGTTCTCACCTGTGGGAATAGACTTTGACAGGCTTTCTCCTTCGGCTACTGTGCTGAATACAAGTGCATGTCCTCTGCTGCCATCGGGCTGTACAGTCTCTACTGCATCAACTGTTTCATAAATATGGCGGATCGGATCCAGGTAAGTCTTTGGTCCCTGTATCCCCAGTGCTACAGGGCAGGGTGGGCATGGGGAATCAAGCCCCATAAGTGCCTTATAGCATTTCACTCCCGGCTGGAGATTGGGGTACAGCTGTTTGGCAGTGTCGTTATAGCTTAGGATATTATAGTCTTTGTCTATGCTGTAATATCCGGATGAGTGTGTGTTCATAATTTTGTACTCCTGATGTTTAGTATTTCAAAGTATACTCTTTTTACCAAAAAATAGCAATGATAATGGGGAAATTTATAAAAATTGTACAATGTTTCTGATGCCTGCACACGATTCCCAGGTTGACATCCCATCTGCCGTTTGCTACACTAAAACCACATATCTGACAAAGGAACGGGAAATATGAAGAAGAAAAAAATTATAATTTTATCTATTATGATAATTGTGGTTGCCTTACTCCTTGAAGCGAGCATTTTGAAATATGTTAATGACAAAAATGCCCATAGAACATCAAAGGTGCTTCTTGATCGTGTGATTACTGTGCTTGATAAAAATGATGAGAGCAGGAACGAGCTGATCGAATCGTTAAAGGACGATTATATTGTAAGGGCTAAAGCAGTGTCATATATGATTGATGCCGATCCGGCGGTAGAATATGATGTGGATGAGCTGCAGAAAATAGCAAAACTAATGGCTGTTGATGAGATACATCTTTTTGATGATCAGGGAACTATTTACAGTGGTTCTGCACCCAGGTATTTTGGCTATAATTTTGATTCCGGTACGCAGATGGAGTATTTTAAGCCTATGCTTAAGGATAAATCGCTGACCATGTGCCAGGATGTTACTCCCAATACTGCAGAGGGAAAGAAAATGATGTATGCCATCACCTGGAACGAAGACGGAACTAAGATGCTCCAGGTGGGAATTGAGCCAAAGAGACTTCTCAATGAAATAAAGCAGAATAACATTTCCAATGTAGTTGCCGGAATGCCGGTATATAAAGCCATGGAAATTATGGTCGCAGATGCGGATACACAGGTAATAGAAGGATCCACGGACAGTAGCAAATTAGGGAAAAAACTGGAAGATGTGGGGATATCAGCGGATCATGTCAGTGCTGACGGTGCGACTGTAACACAGATCAGAATGGATGGAAAGCACTGCAGATGCATGATGCACCAGAATGATAACTATATTGTTATTGTAACTGTAGAGGATTCATTTTATCAGCAGGGCGGCATGATTGCTATTTTTATAGTAGGTGCATATTTGGTACTGGCATCCTGCTGTATAACCTATATGTTTTCCAAAGTGATGAAAGAAAGACTGGAAAAAGAAAAACTGATATACACCTCAAATACGGATGAGCTTACCAGATGTTTAAACAGGCACGCATATGAAAATGATATGAAAAAGCTTAATCTTAGTGAGGAATGGGTATACATTTCTGTAGATCTGAACGGATTAAAACGGGCAAATGATTCTTATGGCCATATGGCAGGAGACGAGCTTATATGCGCAGCGGCAGATTGCATGAGAGACAGCTTTCATGAGTATGGAAAGGTATACAGAATCGGTGGAGATGAATTTGCTGTTATCATTACAGAGAATACAAGCCAGGTGGAAGAACTGATACATGGTTTCGACTCCAATGTGGCAAACTGGCATGGAAAGTTTGTTGATTCAATGACTGTTTCGTACGGATGGGTTTTCAGCACAGAGAGAAACTGGGGTAGTGCATATGAAATCTCAAAAGCTGCAGATGCAAGAATGTATCAGAGTAAGGAACGCTACTATAAGGAAAGCGGTGCAGACAGAAGATAGGCAGGTTACAAAAAAGGAGCTGTCGGTAAATAAGCAAAATGCAGATGGCACATATACTTATAAAAACAATTGTAAAGTATATGCAAAAGTATCCAGTACAGTTTATCTTTATAGCAAACCAAATACACGAACTGTCTGGACCTCCGTTGACCTGAAACAGCGCCAGCTCTTTGATCTGGACTAATGCGTAATAATTTTACAAACTATAGTCAAATTAAATTCTATAAAAATGTCTTGAAACTACTGAAGAAGCATGCTAGTATAAAACCAAAGCATATTTCTCTTAAGTTTCAGGGCATTTTGCCATCTTATATTCTAAATTCATTTCAGAAATCCATGCTTTTAATTCCAATTAAATTAAAAAAGCAGGAGTTCTGAACAATTTAGAAAAGAGCAGTATGTTCTTACATTCCTGCTGACACAGGAGGTATTGTCTATGACAAAAAGAAAGAACAAAAAAGTCACTGCAAACCGTAATTACAAGGATACAGTATTCCGAAAACTGTTTTCTGACAGGAGAAATCTGTTATCTCTGTACAATGCAATCAATGGGACAGCGTATACAGATGAAACGAAGTTGGAGATTGTTACACTGGAAAATGCAATCTATATGGGAATGAAGAATGATCTGGCGTTTATCATTGATACGAATCTTTTTCTGTATGAACACCAGTCAACCTACAATGCTAATATGCCATTGAGGGATTTGTTTTATATATCCGGTGAATATCAGAAATTAGTGGACAGAAAATCCCTGTATTCATCAATACTGCTGAAATTACCGGCACCGAATTTTATTGTATTCTATAATGGAAAGCGGAAAATGCCGGACAGATGGACGAACTGTCTGTCAGAATCTTACGAAAACCAGCAGGGAGAGCCTAATCTGGAGTTAAAGGTAGTTACGATCAATATCAACAGGGACTGCAACAGGAAATTGATGGAGCAGTGCAGGATTCTTGGAGAATATGCGCAATATGTAGAAAAAGTACGTGAAAATGCGGAGACTATGAGCTTGGATTCCGCTGTAAAAGAAGCAGTGGATGAATGTATTCAGAAAGGAATTCTGGCGGATTTTCTCAGAGTCAACCGCGCGGAGGTTATTGCGATGAGTATATTTGAGTATGACAAAGAGGAAGAGGAACAGAAACTGCAGGCAATTTATGAAAAGCAGGGTGAATTAAGAAAGGCAAAAAGCATAGCCATCTCGCTTGCGCAGGAAGGAGAATCCATAGAAAGAATAGCAAGAATCCTTGGTGAAACGGAAAAAACGATTAAAGAATGGCTGGCTGAAACGCATTAAAATTGGTTCCGCAGTATCATCAATTGAATGTTACTGTGGAACCTTTTTATATTCATCTGCTATTTTAGCCGGGTAAGTCGGATTTTATCTGCGTATCCCTGACAGTTCGTCTTCTATCCACTTATCTGTGTTGAAGTTACTGTCAAAGAACCTGACGATCACGCCGTAAGGTTCTGTATCGCTGTTGAATGCGTTGGCTTCATCAGTGTCTACGTGCATTGCCAGGTGATAATTTCTGTGGACTCTGACTACTACATCTGCGTAGATAAGTGCGCGTCCGTAGCTTTTGGTCAGGACGAAGACTTCGTCATTGTCTTTGATATGCAGGGCAAGTGCTTCATCCGGAGTCATGTGGATGTGGCGTTTGGCTACGATGACACCTCTGGGGATTTCGATATCACCGCATGGACCGGATAAAATACAGCCGGGAGTTCCTTCGATATCACCGGACTGGCGTATCACGCTTGGAATCCCCAGTTTTCTGGTGTCTGTAAGAGACATTTCTACCTGCGTGTCGCTGCGGAAAGGACCGAGAAGTGCCATGTTTTCGAAAGTACCTTTCGGTCCTTTGACAGTTACTCGTTCCCGGCACAGATATTGTCCGGGCTGGCTTAATTCTTTGATAAAATGTGGTTTGCTTCCCTCTCCGAATAATTTTTCAAAATCTTCCTGCGAGATATGCAGATGTCTGGCAGAAGTTTCTATAGGTATTTTGATGCTCATTTATTACAATACTCCCTCAATATGTTACTTGTATATGTCTGTCCGACATCCGGTTGCCTGATGGGATACAGAGCAGTTATACTTATTTTTTAGTGTATCTCTTTAACTGGAAATATGCAATGTTTATCTTGTAAGAAGGACAATTTTTATTATAAAATAGTGTTAACTTACTTTTATCGGTTTACAAGGAGAAGTGTTCTGGGCTATAATAAGATACATTAGAATAACAGTTACTGTTCACACACCACTATCCCGAGACATACAAGCCAAAATTCCATTGCCGCAGGCAATTCGGAATGAATTTTGGCTAAGTTACTGTGAACGGAGTGAACAGTAACGAATAACAATTCTAAATGTGACAAAACAGAATGAAATAGTAATGTAATATTAGACTTATAGAATAATAACCAAGAAGGATTATTGAATGAGCAAAAAGAGATTTTCCGGGCTGCGTCTGATTCTTATGGTGCCTGTGGTGGTGCTTCTGGCCGGTGGACTGATCATCGGCGGAAGAGCTTTGCAGGAACCGGGGGAAGTAAGGACTCTTAAGAAGCAGGAGGTAGCGCAGACGGATGAAGGACATCAGGAGTATTATTTCGGCCTTCTTAATGAGGATGAACAGAGAGGCTACCGCGAGATCCTGGAGGGAATCAGAAGCTTTGCGGATAAATTTTATCTGTCTCTCTCAGGAGATAATGAGATAGACAGAGTGTATCATGCAGTGCTGAAGGATCATCCGGAGCTGTTCTGGGTACATAACCGGGAGAAAGTTTATAAGACGACTTATTCGGGCAGAGATTACTGTCAGTTTTCTCCGGGATATACTTATACAGAGGCGCAGAGACAGGAGATCATGCAGGCTATGGAGAATGCGTATCAGGAGGTGTTATCGCAGATTCCGGATGGTGCTGATGATTACACGAAGGTAATGACTGTTTATACTTATGTCATAGACAATACAGAATATGTGATCTCTGATGATGACCAGAGTATAGCAGGAGCTTTCTGGAAGAAACAGGCGGTATGTGCGGGCTATGCGGGAGCAGTGCAGTATCTGCTGGAGCGTCTGGATATCCCCTGTATTTATGTGGAGGGTGATGCTGCAAACAGTACCCAGGGACATGCCTGGAATATTGTAGAGCTGAACGGACAGTATTATTATGTGGATGCCACCAATGGAGATCAGCCGGACTTTCTGGAGGGTGATGCCACGCTGCTGGCAGAGCATAAGACAACGATCTATGATTATCTGTGTCCGTTCCCACAGGAGTACGAGGAGAATTATACGGCCTCTGATGAGTTTCCTGTTCCTGCGTGTACAGCGACTGACATGAATTTCTATGTGAGAAACGGCGCCTGTTTTGATATCTATGACTGGAGCAGTGTATATGACCTGTGCAGACTGCGCATTGACAGTGATGCTGCGGTGGTACGCTTTAAGTTTGGCAGCCAGAGGGCTTATGATGAGGCATATATGGATCTGATCGACAGTAATCATATCCAGGATATCGCAAAATATTATATGGAAGTCCATGGGCTGTCACAGATTTCCTATCATTACGGCGTGATCGACAATATGAAGACCTTATACTTCATGTTCTGACGGGTTTAGTTCAGATGTGTCAGTTGATGATAAGGAACGTTATAAATATATAACTAAAAGGAGTGACTGAAAATTATGGTTAATATGACAGATATATTTGGAAATGCGCTGAGTATTGCCGGGAGTTTTATGGATTCAGATCTGGTGAATCGTTTTATGATGGTAATATTTGCAGTGATCCTTGTGTTTGGAGTGCTGAACTGTATTCTGGGATACAGGCTTCTGCGTTTCTGGATGATGCTGGGAGGTTTTCTGGTAGGCGGCGGTCTTGCGCTGGTGGTTGTACATACAATGGGAATACAGGAGAAATCAACAATGCTGATCGCAGCACTGGCGGCAGGAGTTGTGTTCGCAGTGATCGCATTCCTGATCTATAAGGCAGGTGTGTTTATCCTGGCAGCAGGTATCGGCTGGGCGGCCAGTATTTATTTCCTGCATCCTACCAGCTCCGCAGTATTTTTTGCATGTATTCTGATCGGCGTAGCTCTTGGTTCCATGGCGGTGAAATACTGCAGGGAAGTGCTGATCGTGGCTACAAGTCTGATCGGTGGTATTATGGCAGGGGTTTCACTTGCACAGCTTGGAAATCTGGCAGATATTCCCTATGGACTGGGAATGAGTGTGGGATTTGCAGTTCTGGGTATGCTGATTCAGTTTGCTATCAACAAACCGGTTTCTGATGAAGAGGATGAAGAAACGGTTGATGAAGAAAGCACTGAGCAGATTTACAGGCGAAATCAGGACCTGAGACAAGACCAGAGTTTTGAGCAGTCTCAGGACAGAGACATGGAGGAATCAATATATGCCAGAGGACAGAAAGGACAGGCGAGAAAAAATGGCAAAAGAAGCTAAGACAAATGCAATGAGAATACTGGACAGACAGAAGGTTAAATATGAGGCGTTCTCCTATGAATGTGATGAATTTATTGACGGGATCCACAGTGCGGATAAGATCGGTGCTCCCTATGATCAGTCTTTTAAGACTCTGGTAATGGAAGGAAAGAGCGGCGGTTATTTCGTTTTTGTAGTTCCGATTGAAAAGGAAGTTGACCGTAAGGCGGCTGCAAAGGCTGTCGGTGAGAAGACAGTGGACATGATCCATGTGAAGGATATTACAAAGATTACCGGATATGTGAGAGGCGGCTGCAGTCCGCTGGGAATGAAGAAACCTTATCCTGTTGTGTTTGATGCATCTGCAGGAGAATTTGAAGAGATTTATGTGAGTGGCGGCCGTATCGGACTGACACTGAAGGTTCCCCTTGCTGATCTGCTTAAGGTGACAGGCGGAAAGCTGGCGGATATTATCATGAAGACAGAATAAAATAACAGGGTACGGCTAAGCCGTACCCTGTTATTTTATTCTTTAGTTATCGGAAGCGTCCTCTTCGTTGATCTCGAATACGTGACGTTTCTTAGCCATCTCATCACTTGCCAGATATTCATCGTAAGTAGTGATCTTGTCGATCATGGTTCCGTTTGGAAGGATTTCCATGATACGGTTGGCTGTTGTCTGTACGAACTGATGGTCATGTGAGGTGAAAAGGATAACACCCGGGAATTTGATCAGACCGTTGTTCAGTGCTGTGATGCTCTCCATGTCGAGGTGGTTGGTTGGCTCATCAAGGATGAGAATGTTTGCACCGGAGATCATCATCTTGGAAAGAAGGCAGCGGACTTTCTCACCACCGGAAAGAACGCGTACACGTTTGATGCCGTCTTCACCGGGGAAGAGCATACGTCCGAGGAATCCACGAACATAAGTAGCATCCTTGATCTCAGAATACTGTGTCAGCCAGTCTGTAATAGTAAGGTCATTATCGAACTCTGCGGTGTTGTCCTTAGGGAAATATGCCTGGGAAGTGGTAACACCCCATTTATAATTTCCTTCATCCGGTTCCATTTCACCGACCAGGATCTTAAACAGAGTAGTGATTGCCTGTTCGTTGGCACCGACGAAAGCTACTTTGTCATCATGACCGAGTGTGAAAGAAATGTTATCCAGAACTTTTACACCGTCGATGGTCTTGGAAAGGTTCTCCACCATAAGGACTTCATTACCGATTTCGCGGTTTGGACGGAAGTCGATGTATGGGTATTTACGGCTGGACGGACGCATATCGTCAAGCTGGATCTTTTCCAGGGCACGCTTACGGGAAGTTGCCTGTTTGGACTTGGAAGCGTTGGCACTGAATCGGGAAATAAATTCCTGAAGTTCTTTGATCTTTTCTTCTTTCTTCTTGTTAGCTTCCTTCATCTGTTTGATGAGGAGCTGGCTGGACTCAAACCAGAAGTCGTAGTTTCCGGCATAGAGCTGAATCTTGCCATAGTCGATGTCTGCTGTATGAGTACATACTTTATTTAAGAAGTAACGGTCATGGGATACAACGATGACAGTGTTGTCAAAGTTGATCAGGAATTCTTCGAGCCATTCAATAGCCGGCAGGTCAAGGTGGTTGGTAGGCTCATCCAGAAGAAGGATGTCCGGATTACCAAACAGTGCCTGCGCCAGAAGAACTTTGACCTTCTGGCTTCCTGTAAGGTCAGCCATCTGAGAATAGTGGAGATCGGTTTCAATTCCAAGACCATTCAGAAGAGTAGCAGCATCAGATTCTGCTTCCCATCCGTTCATCTCTGCAAATTCGCCTTCCAGTTCACTGGCACGGATACCGTCTTCATCAGTGAAGTCCGCTTTTGCATAGATAGCATCTTTTTCTTTCATGATCTCATACAGTCTCTTGTTACCCATGATAACAGTATCCAGAACTGTATATGCATCATATTTGAAGTGATCCTGCTGCAGGAAAGAGAGACGCTGGCCCGGAGTGATAACAACGTCACCGTTGGTAGGCTCTAACTGTCCGGAAAGGATTTTAAGGAATGTGGACTTACCGGCACCGTTTGCACCGATGAGACCGTAGCAGTTGCCCTCAGTAAATTTGATATTTACATCTTCGAAGAGGGCCTTTTTACCTACGCGCAATGTAATATTGTTTGCTGAAATCATATCATACCTCTTTTTCGTGAAATTATTGTTTTGCAGTAACTGTCCGGCAGATTGTTTATGGAAAACGTATCTTTCGCAGGAAACAGTTACATTATTTCCTATTATATAAGTTACAACCGTTTATCATTGTACCGTAAATTGGGAAATTTGCAACTGTTTTTTGCTTTTTTGGGTTCTTTTATTTACAAAAAAAAGAAGCACTGTTATAATATAGAATAAATATAGCCTCTTGACAGACAGAAATATGAGGCATTGATATGACAGAAATAACGATTACTGTTTCCATTGTTTTATGCAAAACAGCGATGTGGACAGTAAAGGATAATTAATTTTAGAGAGGTTGCAAAGACTATGTTTATTACAAGAGAGTGCGATTATGCAGTTCGAGTGGTACGTGCGCTTTGGGGAGAGAGCAGACTGAGCGTATCCGATATCTGTGAGAAAGAAGCAATCACAGCTCCTTTTGCCTATAAGATCCTGAAGAAACTTCAGAAGGCAGAGATCGTGAAGGGATACAGAGGCGTACATGGTGGTTATTCTCTGAACAGGGGACTGGATGAGCTGACTTTATATGAGGTTTATTCGGCGATTGATCCGGATATGTTTATCATCGAATGTCTGGATCCGAAATATAACTGTGTCAGAGACGGACAGGATGGATTGCCATGTCTGGTACATAGAGAATTGTTATCTGTACAGGATGAACTGATAAGTCTCCTTAAGAGAAAAACAATACAGCAGATCATGGAGGAGGCGTAGAGCCTCCTTTTTTTACTTTTATCTGCCTGATTTGTCCGAAATTTGGCATATCTGCATAATGTTAGTTATAAGCAACTTAAAAAATGCACATATTTGCTACTGAAATAACAGAAAATCTCTGCTTTGTACCTCAGAAGATACAAAATATGTCAAAACAAATTGGACACAGGCAGAAGATTATGTTATAATCTACAATGAAATTTGAGGTATATTTTACTTATGCCTTGAAATAAATAATTAATTTTCATCAACCTTTAAGGAGGAAAAACAAACTATGGCAAGAAAGATGAAAACCATGGATGGTAACCATGCAGCTGCTCATGCTTCATATGCATACTCAGATGTAGCCGCTATTTACCCGATCACTCCTTCATCTGTTATGGCGGAAGCAACAGATGAATGGGCAACCCAGGGAAGAAAGAACATTTTCGGACAGGAAGTTCAGGTAACTGAAATGCAGTCTGAGGCTGGTGCAGCAGGTGCTGTACACGGATCTCTGGCAGCAGGTGCTTTAACAACAACTTATACAGCATCTCAGGGTCTGTTACTTATGATCCCGAACCTTTACAAAATTGCCGGTGAGCAGTTACCTGCAGTATTCAACGTATCTGCACGTGCACTTGCTTCTCATGCACTTTCAATTTTCGGAGATCATTCAGACGTTATGGCCTGTCGTCAGACCGGATGTGCAATGCTCTGCGAATCTTCTGTACAGGAAGTTATGGACTTAACACCTGTTGCTCACCTTTCAGCAATCAAAGGTAAAGTTCCGTTCATCAACTTCTTCGATGGATTCCGTACATCTCACGAGATCCAGAAGATTGAAACATGGGATTATGAAGATCTGAAGGATATGGCAGATATGGATGCAATCGCTGCATTCCGTAACCATGCTCTTAATCCGAATCACCCATGTCAGAGAGGTTCTGCTCAGAACCCTGATATCTTCTTCCAGGCAAGAGAAGCATGTAACCCATACTACGATGCTCTTCCGGCAGTAGTACAGGAATACATGGATAAAGTTAACGCTAAGATCGGTACAGATTACAAATTATTCAACTACTACGGAGCTGCTGATGCAGAACATGTAATCGTTGCTATGGGATCTGTAAACGATACAATCGAAGAAACAATCGATTATCTTGCAGCAGCAGGAAAGAAAGTCGGTGTTGTTAAAGTTCGTCTTTACAGACCATTCTGTGCACAGGCACTCATCGATGCAATTCCGGATTCTGTAAAACAGATCACAGTTCTTGACAGAACTAAAGAGCCGGGTGCACTTGGCGAGCCACTGTACCTTGACGTTGTAGCAGCATTAAAAGACAGCAAATTCGGCGGCGTAAAAGTATTCTCCGGACGTTATGGTTTAGGTTCCAAAGATACTACACCTGCACAGATCGTAGCTGTTTATGAGAACACTGCTAAAGAGAAATTCACAATCGGTATCGTTGATGATGTTACTAACCTTTCCCTTGAGACAGGTGCTCCGATCGTAACAACTCCTGAAGGAACAACAAACTGTAAATTCTGGGGTCTGGGAGCTGATGGTACAGTAGGTGCCAACAAGAACTCCATCAAGATCATCGGTGACAATACAGACATGTACGCACAGGCTTACTTTGATTATGACTCCAAGAAGTCCGGTGGTGTTACAATGTCCCACTTACGTTTCGGTAAGAAACCGATCAAATCCACATACCTGATCCACAAAGCAAACTTCGTAGCATGTCATAATCCATCCTACGTAAACAAATACAACATGGTTCAGGAACTTGTTGACGGTGGTACATTCCTCCTTAACTGTGCATGGGATATGGAAGGTCTTGAGAAACATTTACCAGGACAGGTAAAAGCTTTCATCGCTAACCACAATATCAAATTCTACACAATCGACGGTGTTAAGATTGGTATTGAAACTGGCATGGGACCAACACGTATCAACACAATCCTTCAGTCTGCATTCTTCAAACTTACAGGAATCATTCCGGAAGAGCAGGCAATCGACCTTATGAAAGCTGCTGCTAAGGCAACATACGGACGTAAGGGTGATGATGTGGTACAGAAGAACTGGGCAGCTATCGATGCCGGTGCTAAACAGGTTGTTGAGATCCAGGTTCCGGAAAGCTGGAAGAACGCTGAGGACGAAGGTCTTCATATGACTCATGCAACAGAAGGACGTCAGGATGTTATCGATTTCGTTAACAATATCCAGGCTAAAGTTAATGCTCAGGAAGGTAACTCCTTACCTGTATCTGCATTCAAGGATTATGTAGATGGTACAACACCATCCGGTTCTGCTGCATATGAAAAACGTGGTATCGCAGTTAACGTTCCTGTATGGAATCCGGAAAACTGTATCCAGTGTAACAGATGTGCTTATGTCTGCCCGCACGCAGTTATCCGTCCTGTAGCTCTGACAGCTGAAGAAGCAGCTAATGCTCCTGAAGGCATGAAGACATTAGACCTTACAGGTATGAAAGAATATAAATTCACAATGTCCGTATCCGCACTTGACTGTACAGGATGTGGTTCTTGTGTAAACGTTTGCCCAGGTAAGAAGGGTGCGAAAGCACTTGCTATGGAAAACCTTGAAGCAAGCGCAGACGAGCAGAAATACTTTGACTACACAGTTAAACTGCCGGTTAAAGAAGATGTTATCGCTAAATTTAAAGAAGCAACTGTTAAAGGCAGCCAGTTCAAACAGCCTCTGCTTGAGTTCTCTGGAGCTTGTGCAGGATGTGGTGAAACACCATACGCTAAACTGATCACTCAGCTGTTCGGTGACAGAATGTACATCGCAAACGCAACAGGATGTTCTTCTATCTGGGGTAACTCCTCACCATCTACACCATACACAGTAAACGCTAAGGGACAGGGTCCTGCATGGTCCAACTCTCTGTTCGAAGATAACGCTGAGTTTGGTTATGGTATGCTTCTTGCTCAGAGAGCTATCCGCGATGGCTTAAAAGCAAAAGTTGAAGACGTTGTTGCTAACGGAACAAACGAAGACGTTAAGGCAGCTGGTCAGGAATGGCTGGATACATTTGCTGTAGGTGCTACAAACGGCGCTGCTACAGACAAACTTGTTGCTGCTCTTGAAGCTTGCGGATGTGACAAAGCAAAAGAAATCCTTGCTCAGAAAGATTTCCTGGCTAAGAAATCCCAGTGGATCTTCGGTGGTGACGGATGGGCTTACGATATCGGATTCGGCGGTGTTG
>OIYD01001086.1_pt1 | contig 17956 bp, 16 predicted proteins | sample 1588141 | NCBI WGS metagenome assembly OIYD01 (sample SAMN03283259) | human gut metagenome | biome: human-associated habitat; material: feces | host: Homo sapiens | place: USA | collected 2013
GGCGGCCCGCCTGTGCCGAAAGCCCGCCTCGGGGGAGTCCACCGGCTGACCCGAAAGAAAAAAAGAGCGGCATATCCCTATGGATATGCCGCTCTCCTATGCGCGAAGGCGCACCGGGGGAGACCGTTTCCGCCCGGTGCGCGTTTCTTATGGGATTTCCTCCGGTGCACGGAGCTATCCGGCTGCTCGGGGCGTCAGTTCTCCAGGTCCTCCTGCAGGGATTCCACCAGGGCGTCCGCCAGCTGATCCAGCTCTGCGGCCTTGTCCGCCTGAAGGGAGGAGGCCAGGGACAGCCGCTCGTTGAGCACCGTCATGTTCTTGAGTTCCTCGTCGATGAAGGCCTGCATCAGGTCTCCGGACTTGCAGGCCCAGGAGCCGTTCTCGATGATGGCGAAGGTGCGGTTCTGGAGGTTCAGGGCCTTCATGTCCTCCAGATAGCTCTTCATCACCGGGTAGATGCCCAGATTGTAGGTAACGGAGGCCAGGACGATGTGGCTGTACTTGAAGCTCTCGGCAATCAGGTAGGACACATGGGTGTTGGACACGTCGTACAGGGCCACGTCGGTGATGCCCCGTTCGCAGAGCTTGGCGGCCAGCGCCTGGGCGGCTGCCTCGGTGTTGCCGTACATGGAGGCGTAGACAATCAGCACGCCCTTGACTTCCGGCTCATAGCGGCTCCATTTGTCGTACTTGTCGATGAAGTAGCCCAGATCCTTCCGCCACACGGGACCATGAAGGGGGCAGATATACCGGATCTGGTCCAGGATGCCGCCGGCCTTGCCCAGCAGCAGCTGGATGTGGGGGCCATACTTGCCCACGATGTTGGTGAGGTACCGGCGGGCCTCGTCGATCCAGTCCCGGTCGAAGTTCACCTCGTCGGCAAACAGCTTGCCGTCCAGGGCGATGAAGGACCCGAAGGCGTCGGCGGAGAAGAGGACGCCGTTGGTGGTATCAAAGGTCACCATGGCCTCGGGCCAGTGGACCATGGGAGCTCCCACAAAGGTGACGGTGTGGTCGCCGAAGGAATAGGTGTCGCCCTCTTTGACCTGGATGCACTCGTGACCGTCCACATGGAAGCCGAACTGGCGCATCAGCATGAAGGCCTTCTCCGTGGAGATGATCCGGACCTTGGGATAGCGCAGCAGGATCTCCTCGATGGAGGCGCCGTGGTCCGGCTCCATGTGGTTGATGACCAGATAGTCCAGAGGCGTTCCGTTCAGCAGGTATTCGAGGTTCTCCAGCAGCTGGCGGCAGGCGGACCAGTCCACCGTGTCAAACAGGACGCTCTTTTCGTCCAGCAGCAGATAGGCGTTGTAGCTGACCCCCTTGGGGATGGGGTGGATGTTCTCAAACAGAGCCAGACGGTGGTCATTGGCGCCGACCCAATAGAGATTTTCGGTAACAGTTCTCACACAATGCATGCAGAAATCCTCCTTTACTCACAGATGACAGGCCGTTACGCCTCAATGAACTGGTCCTTGGGCTCCGCGCACTCCGGGCAGACCCAGTCCTCCGGCAGCTTTTCAAACAACGTGCCGGGGGCGATGTCACCGTCCGGGTCGCCCAGCTCGGGGATGTACTCATAGCCGCAGCCGCCGCAGACGTATCGCTTGCCGATGGGCTCCGGCTTGGGGAGACGGGGCCGCTTCATCTTCACCATGGGCGGCGCGGGCTGCTTTTCGCCGGTGTCCAGAGCAGCGGTCAGCAGGGGCAGAATCTCGTTCACATCCCCAACGATGCCATAGTCGCAGTTTTTGAAGATGGGGGCGCCGGCGTTGGTGTTGATGGCCACGATGGTAGAGGCGTCCTTGATGCCCTTCAGGTGCTGCACCGCGCCGGAGATGCCGCAGGCGATGTACAGGTTGCCGGTGAACTTCTGACCGGACATGCCCACATAGCGGTTCAGGGGCACGTATTTCAGCGTCTCCGCCACCGGACGGGAGGAGCCGATGGCCGCGCCGGCGGCCTTGGCCAGATCCTCAATGAGCTTCATGTTCTTCTTGCCGCCGATGCCCTTGCCGGCAGAGACCACCCGCTCCGCCTGGGCGATGGGGGTGTCCAGGGGGATGCCCACAGTGAAGTCGTGGCCGTCCTTCTTCAAATGCTCCACCAGGGCGGCCACCTGCTCGGCGGGGGAGCCGTCCCGCAGGATGACCTTCTTCCGCACACCGGTGACGGGCGCGGGCTTCTTGGGCTGGCTGGAGGAACCGCCGGAACTCTTGGGGGCCTTGCCCAGGATATGGGAGGCGATGACCACCCGCTGGATCTCGTTGGTGCCCTCGTAGATGGTGGTGATCTTGGCGTCCCGGTAGGCCCGCTCCACCTCCATACCTTTCATGAACCCGGCGCCGCCGTGGATCTGCAGGGCGTCGTTGGTGACCTCCAGGGCGATGTCGGAGGCGTACATCTTGGCCATGGCGGATTCCATGCCGTAGGGGGCGTGCGCCTCCTTCAGCTCGGCGGCGGAGTACACCAGGAACCGGGCGCAGCGGAGCTTGGTGGCCATGTCGGCGATCTTAAAGGAGATGGCCTGCTGGAAGCCGATGGGCTTGCCGAACTGGATGCGCTCCTTGGAGTAGGCCACGGCGGCGTCATAGGCCCCCTGGGCGATGCCCAGCGCCTGGGCCGCGATACCGATGCGGCCGCCGTCCAGGGTGGACATGGCGATCTTGAAGCCGTCGCCCTCCTTGCCCAGCAGGTTCTCCCTGGGCACTTCCACATTGTCAAAGATCAGCTCGGCAGTGGAGGAGGAGCGGATGCCCATTTTGTCGTAGTGGTCGCCGAAGTAGAAGCCCTTCCAGCCCTTCTCCACGATGAAGGCGCTGATGCCCCGGGTGCCGATATCCGGTGTGGTGACGGCAAAGACCACATAGGTGTCCGCCTTGGGGGCGTTGGTGATGAAGATTTTGCCGCCGTTGAGGACATAGTGGTCGCCCTTCAGGACGGCGGTGGTCTCAGTGCCGCCGGCGTCGGATCCGGCGTTGGGCTCCGTCAGGCCGAAGGCGCCGATCTTCTCGCCCTTGGCCAGGGGCACCAGGTACTTGCGCTTCTGCTCCTCGGTGCCGTAGGCGAAGATGGGCCAGGAGCCTAAGGAGACATGGGCGGACAGGATGACGCCCGCGCCGCCGTCCACCCGGGCCAGCTCCTCCACGGCGATGGCGTAGCTCAGGGCATCCAGCCCGGCGCCGCCGTACTCCGCGGGGAAGGGGATGCCCATGAGGCCCATCTCGCCCAGCTTCCGGATGGCCTCGTCCGGGAACTCGTTCTGCTGGTCCAGCATGAACGCGATGGGTTTGATCTCCTCCTCCGCAAACGCACGGACTTTGGCGCGGAGTTCCTCGTGTGCCTGTGTGGTCTGAAACAGCATAGTCGTACCTCCTCTTTAATCTTAATAAAATTTATCAACTTTCAAGCAAAAGAAAAACTGTCAAATCAGGGGTCCGTCAAAATCTCCTGCAGGCTGTGGGCCCGCAGCTCCTCGTCCAGCTTGTTCTGAATCTCAGCCAGCTTGCAGTGCACGGTGCAGCCGCCGTGGCAGCTGCGCCAGGGGCATTGATACGCCGGGTCCATGCAGGAGCTCAGATTCCCGCGTTCTCCCATGGCCTTCATCAGGTCATAGAGGCTGGTGCCGATCAAATCCGCCGACAGCCGACAGCCGCCCGCCGTTCCGCGGACCACCTCCACCAGTCCGGCCTTCTCCAGCTTTTTCAGGATTTTATAGGCAAAGGCCTGGGGGAGGAGTTCATCCTGTGCGATCTGTCCCGCGGTATGCAGTTTTCCATCCAACAGTGCCCGCAGGATGCGCAGGGCGTAATCTGTCTCCCGGGTAATGACCAATGCCGCGTTCTCCTTTTATGCGTCGTATTGTTAATTGGAGAATACCAATTTGGATATTTTTTGTCAAGTATCGGATGCAACCCTATAAAAAGTTTGGCAGTGTTCCATAAAAAACCAGTCGTGATTTTGATAAAATGCCGGGGCGGACGCCCCGGGGACTCACGGTGGGCCGACAGCCGGATATCGGTGTCGTTGCCGGGGAACACACTGTTCTGAAAGTCCGGCGTGGGGTCTGAGGGAACCGATTTCAGCAGGACGGCGATGCCGTTGTATTCAAACGTATTTTCGTTGTATAGGGAGTGGCCGGGAGTGCTATCGGTGCAGTTGAAACGGAACCGATTGCCCGTAAAGGTGCAGCCGGATGCTGTGCTCCAGGCGGAGATCGAAAAGGCGGTGTCCCAGACGGTGAAGGTGCAGCTGCTGACCGGCTCTACGGCGGCGAGGTCTTCCGCTGTGAGCTGTGGCTGCCGTCCGCCTCTTGACAGCGGCGGGCGATCTGCTATAATTCTGATAAAGTTCGCACCATGCCTGCTGACAGGGGTGATAGCTGCAGCCCCTTTCGGGCGCCGGCCGCGAGTCGCGGCCGGTTGGCTGGATTCTGGCGTATGCGCTTCGCGCAGGCGAGCCCGCTTGCGGTATTGGAGCACACCTGCGATGTGCTGGAAGATACCGCCGCGCGGTTCCCCATACAAATTTGTATCGCTCCGCAGGCATGAGAAGGGAGGAGAGCACTTGATTGTCTATCGGGAGCTCTCCTCCCTTGTGCGGGATCTGGGGATCCCCGCCGGGACGCTGTATGCCGTCAGCAATACACTGGACCGCCATTACATCCGCAGGCAGCTCCCCAAGTCCTCCGGCGGTGTGCGGGAGCTGTCGGTCCCGGACCCGCTGCTGAAGCACATCCAGCGCCAGATCCTGCAGGTGCTGCTGGTCCACATGCCTGTGTCCCCCTACGCCACGGCCTATCGATACGGCGGCAGCACCCTGTGCAATGCTGCGCCCCATGTGGGAAAGCCCTGTGTTTTGAAGCTGGACATCCGTCATTTTTTTGACAGTATCCTGTATTCCGCTGTGAAGGAAACTGCCTTTCCAGCTGAGGTTTATGCAGAGAACTTACGTATTCTGCTGGCTATGCTGTGCTACGGGTGGGATCGGCTGCCCCAGGGGGCGCCCACATCCCCCTGCATCACCAATATCCTTATGCGGGACTTTGACAACGAGGTGGGGGCCTGGTGCCGGGAGAGGCAGATCGCTTACACCCGGTACTGCGACGACATGACGTTCTCCGGCGATTTCGCCCGGGATGAGGTGCTCCGGTGCGTGGAGCCCCGGCTGCGGGCGCTGGGGTTCTATCTCAATCCCGGAAAGACAAAATGGCTCCCGGCAGACCGCCGGCAGCTTGTGACAGGTATTGTGGTCAACAAAAAGTGCAATGTCCCGTCCGAAGAGCGCCGTGCACTGCGCCAGGAGCTGCATTTCTGCCAAAAATTTGGCATCTCCGGCCACATGGCGCGAGCCGGGATCGACGGACCGGAGGACCGCTACCTGGCTCAGCTCCTGGGCCGGGTCAACTACCAGCTGCAGATCACGCCGGGAAGGCGGGAGCTGCAGGAAGCCCGGGACTGGCTGATCAAAGCACAGCCGCAATACGGCGGAGGGCGGGAGACATCTCCGGCAGAAAAACAGATATTGTGACATGGAAAAAGCGGGAACATCACGTAGATGTTCCCGCTTTTTCAGCACGCATGTTGAATACACAGTTGGGAAGCTTTACACTGGGGAAGGGACCTGCTGAATGAAGGACCTTACGGCTTGTGTACTGCGGCCTCAGCGGAAGATCCTCTGGAACGGTCCCGCTGGTCTTTCAAATGGCTGAACAGATATTGAAACGGACGTCCGCATTGCAAAGAGCACGGCAACAGCTGTGTTTTATGACGCAAAGGCGGGCCATGCCTCCAAGGGAAGAGAGAGACAAGAAGCGTACCGATGAGGAATGGACGCGCCTATATATCGGACGCCGGCTCTGCCGGGCCATGAGAGGCAGGGCCTGAACCATGCGGCAAGACCGGATCGGCCGATTGCCTTTTCTGGAAGGACTCTGTGCATCTTCTGCGGCCGGGGCAACAGACTAGGGATTGGGGGAAAGATCGTGCTTGTTATGCAAACTCCATCTGCGTCTCAGACAGGAAACACAGATGGAGCTGTTTCATTCGGCGGCACTACTTTTTCAGATTCCCCGTTGCCGGGTTGTCGATCAACCTGCCCTCCTCTGTAAAACGGGAGCCGTGGCAGGGGCAATCCCACGTGTGCTCCTGCGGGTTCCATTTCAACGCGCAGCCGAGATGGGGACAACGCTTGGCGGAAGGGGTCAGAAGGTTGACCACGGCCTCGAAGCCATTGACCGCCAATTGGGGGCGGAGGATCGTTCTGGAGGGGGAAAACACCTCGGCATAGGGGCTCTGCTTCCCTTGGACAAGATCGCACAGGACCATGGCCGACACCATGGCGGAGGTCATTCCCCACTTGTTGAAACCGGTGGCCACATACAGGTCGGATGTGCTGGCGGAATAGGGGCCGATATAGGGAACGCCGTCCAGAGACATGCAGTCCTGGGTAGCCCAGTGGGATGTCTCTGCGGCCTTGGGATAGTACCGCTGGGCGAAATCCCGCAGTTCCTGCCAGGCCCCGCCCTGTTTTCCGGTGCGGTGGTCTCCGCCGCCTACCAGCAGCAAATTCTTGTAGTTGCGAAAGGACATGCCCGTCTGGGCCTCGTCCACATACATGCCGTCTACATTCGGGGCGTTTTCCAGAGCAATCACATAGGAGCGGTGCTGATACAGTTTGGCAAAGAAGCTGCCGTGCTTATTCAAAAAGGGAAAGTGGGTGGCTACAATTATTTTGTTTGCCGTGACTTTTCCATAATCCGTAATTGCAGTTGTTCCGACCAGCTCCCGCACCGGCGTGTGCTCGCAGATGTGCAGGCTCTTTGAAATCGCGGCGATCCATTTCAGCGGATGAAACTGGGCCTGGTTTGGATATCGAACTGCTCCGGCCACAGGGAAGGGGAGGGGGAGGCGGTCTGTAAATTCCCCAGGAACCCCCAGTTTTTCCAGGGCATCCAGCTCCCGTTCGATTTTCCGGCGGTCATTCAGAGAGTACACATAGGCAGTCTTTTCTTCAAAGTCGCAGTCCATGCCGCGGCACAGCTCCCGGTACTTCTGAAGGGCCGCTTCATTGGCATCAAGGTACTGTTTGGCCTGGCCAGCTCCAAATTTACGGATCAGCTTGTCATAGATCAGGCCGTGCTGGGAGGTGATTTTGGCGGTGGTGTTTTTGGTGATCCCGCCGCCAATCGTCTCAGCTTCCAAGAGCAGATAGAGGACTCCGGCCTGGTGCAGCAGATATGCACATAAAACCCCCGCTATCCCCCCGCCGATAATCAATACATCGGTCTTTGCATCCTGCTCCAGATGACCAAACCCTGTATGTCCGGACGTCTGTTCCCACAATGACTCCATATACGATCCTCCAAATGCGTAATTTAGAAATAGTGTTCTCCAAATCACAGGAACAATATGTGGAGGTTCGACACGATGGCTCTGGATGGAAGGGCGAGCCAACGGCTCCGATGTACACGCTCACCCTGTACCGACGGAAAGACTCCGCAGATTGAAAGCCGTCATTTGCGCTTCCGCCATCCGGAAATTCCAGATGCAAGGAACAGCACTCAGCCCCAGGCAGACACAGATCTGGACGGCGCATGGGAGATGCTTTTGAAAAATCCGGCCAAAACGCAGCGCAGCGGCGCAAAGGCGGCGTTGTCCTGGAGCCTCATAAAAATTCCTTCTCGAAAAATAGTCTTGTGTTTGTGCTGCCGGTCAGCTTTGCCGTGCTTCCTGCTGCTTGCGGATATGAAAGCGGAGGCAGTCCAGACGCTCCAGCTGCGGCCTGATATACTGAATCGAAAGATGGAAAGCTGTCCCGACACAATCCGCCTCCGCAGCTGTCAATTCTTTGATAACTCTGGCCGGAAGCCCGGGCAATTCCTCTCTGGAGATACAGTGGCTCTATAAAGAGCTGCTGGAAAAGGAGGACGTTCAAAGCAAAGAGAACCGCTGTAAAGCAAAAAGACTTGTATGCAAAACAGTGCGGAATCTTCGCCAAATGCCGTCCCCCGCCATGGAAGTAGAGGCGGAACAGTCGCTCATCCGAACAACCCCGGCCAAGAGCTGCACACACTGCGAAAGGCGGAGCGCAGGAGGTGAAGGACCTGACACCGGATCAGCTGACAGCGTTTTTTCAGAAGGCCGGGAAAAGCGGCGTGTATGAACGCTGCTACATGGACCTGGACAACCGGCCTGCGGCGGGGAGAGCTGTTGGGATTAAAATGGACAGGCATTGACTTCCAGAGAAAAACGCTCCGTATCCAGCGGCGTATCGCCCGGCAGAACGGGGGAAACGTGAAAACAGTCTCCGGAATGATGGGCCATTACAGCGCCGGATTCACGCTGGACACCTACGCCCACGTCACCAAAGACACCCAGATCCAGGCGGTAAACACGGTCAGCGGCATCCTGACAGCAGCGAGGAACTGATAGTAATGGTAGAAGTAGCCTGAAATTTCACCGGCCTGTGGCGTGATATGGGCAGAGACGAAGCGGGGGAAGGACCGGAGAAAAACAGAGAAGCCTGTGTTCTTAGAGAACACAGGCTTCTTGCTGGTACGCCCTGAGGGATTCGAACCCCCGGCCTTCTGGTCCGTAGATACCCCTGGAAAATCTTTTGCGTGATAAAACAAACAATATTTGCAATTTTTTCTGTTTTCCAGAACTATTTTACCCAATATATTTCGGCACGTCCAGCGGCTAATGGGTCAGAAAATGGGTCAGTAAATGGGTCAAGGCTTATCGCCGGGTTCCTAAAGTTAAAATCCATATTTTAGGGAAAACATATCGCTTGCTTTTGTGCGGAACGATTTTGGAAAGGAGAGTCGTTGTGTTCGAAAAACAGAATGAAGTGACCATCCGAGCAGAGAACTTAGAGCGATCAAATTTAACGGTGTCTGATCGACTGGAATTACACTGTCTGGATTATGCAGTCGTTTTGATTCTTGGGGAGATGACCGCTATGGAACTGATCAGTGCCAGCGAGGCCTTGCAAAAGCTGGCTGCTGAGTTGCTTAATGTATTGTTAGAAGCGTGTTCTGCCTGTGACAACTGCGGGCAGGAAGAACCATGTGAGCTGATGTGTGAGAATGCTATGTCTGAAGAAACTGATTCGAAAGGGGAGGAGCCTTTTGGCGCCAGTTCTACCGGAGAATTCACCGATATTACGGACCCGCTTGATTTCGAGGATCAGCCGACTGACTTTGATGATGGGTATGCTCTATCAGATATCTCTCCAGATATGCTGAAACTGCTCCGGGAAAGCGGCGTGTGTATGCTGAATTTAGAAGAAATCCTGAGAGATTATTTACTTATATATCCAGGACGAGATAAGGCAGAGAAAATAGATGGGGAGGTTCAGATATAGAATTTCTGTATGGCCATTGTCGTTCAAATAAACGGCCAAGCAAGGGACCCGCACCTGCTCCGATATGGCATCCCCGGCCTCTGTGTTGAGTAGGAAGTGCTTGAGCATGAAAGAAAACCTGTGTCGTCAAGAAGGCATGCTTGACAGCTAAAGTAAAGAGCCATTATAATAATTCCGAGGAGGGTGGAGTATGCTGGATGAAAAAGATTTACAGGCCATTGATGCTTTGATTGCCCGCCGTATGGGGGTAGTAATTGAGGCTGACATCGTCCCCAAGTTTGACCTTTTAGCCGATGGACAAAAGATGATTCTTGAGACATTGGCACCAAAATCTAAAGTTGAGGAACTCGAGGAAGAGATTGCATTTCTGAAATCTGTAATCAAGCTTCATAGTGAAGATATTGCAAAATTAAAAAAGCCTTGTAAAAGAACTCCTGCACTTCGGGTGATTTAGCCGAAATGCAGGAGTTCTTCTGTGAGAGGACATAGCTGCACGAAGGCTCTGGCGAGGAAAGGCCCCTTGTGGTATAATTTGTTCAGAATTCTGCGGGGAGGCGGCATCGTGGCTATCGAGAACGGCGCGTGGATCATGCGGGGCTTGGATTGGGACAATCCCGCCCGCATCCAGAGCTGGAAGGAACTGATCGGCTGGATCGACGAGATCGGCTTCCTGCCCTTGTTCAAAAACGAGGTGGATGGCTTCTCCGCGGAGGAGAACACCGCCGACCTCTTCTGGTGGACCGGCGATTCGGAGCAGGATCCCTGGGAGTGGCACTGCCTCATCGCCCGCAGCGGAAAGGTGGCCTACGGGAAGTTCTTTGGTGGGAAGGCAGGGTTCATCTCCAAGGCCTGGTTCCCTCACTTCGCCAACTGGCGGCGGGACGGCTATGACTTTGACAGCCGCTGGGACGAGGAACTGGCCTCCATGTGCCAGAAGCGGATCATGGACTGCTTTGTGGGGGAGGATGAGTGGTTCTCCTTTGCGCTGAAGCGCCAGGCCGGATTCGGCAAAGAGGGCGAGAAAAACTTCGAAGGGACCATCACGGACCTCCAGATGAGCGGCTATCTGCTGATCCGGGACTTCCGGCAGCGGATCAACAAGAAGGGGCTCCCCTACGGCTGGCCCATCTCTGTCTACACCACGCCGGAGGCCCTGTGGGGCTACGATCACATTGCCTCGGCCTATTCCGTGGAACCGGAGGAGTCCAAGGCTTTGATCTATGAGCAGACCCAGAAGAACTTCCCGGACGCGTCTCAGGAGGAGCTGGACGCCGTGCTGGGATGGCCCCGATAATGTGACAATGCCTGTGGCAGACTAACGGAGAAGGGAGGGAGCGAGACATGAAGGAACGGACCTACATCTGCTGCGATCTAAATAATGCCGAGGGAAAAGAAATGCCGATATCATTTGGAAGTACCTGAAACAAATGAGGAATTCAAATAAATATCGGCATTTCAAATCACATTAGGCCGTAAAGCTGCCGAATCACATCTTCATTGTCAGCATATTTAAACTTTTCGTCGCTCTTAAATACAGAGTTTTCTTTTGCGGAGATTTTATCAACGGCTTTACGTTTCATGTCGGTAGTGGCCCTTGCATAAATCAAAGATGTCTCCAGCTGAGAATGGCCGAGCCATTGGGAAACAAGCTCCAGCGGCATACCTGCCATATACAGGTGCATAGCGCGGGTGTGCCTAAATAAATGGGGGTGTACATGGGGAATGGCCGAGTTGAGTTTCTGTGCCATGATTCCATATTTTTTAATAAAAGTCTGCGCAGTATCACAGGACATTTGCGAGCAGACGCCTCTTCGCTTTGTATAGAACAAGTAATCATCATAGGTGCTGCTTTTATGATAGTGTCTGCAATACCGTTCAAACTTCGGGATCAACTCTTCCGAGATTGGAGTTATCCGAAATTTATTCCCCTTGCCAATGATGTGCAGTTCAGCTGTCCCATTCTGTACGAAAAAGTCTTTAAGTTTTAAGCTCAGAATTTCCTGAATTCTGCAGCCGCTGTCATAAAGCAGGTACATAAAAAGACTGTCCCTGATTCCAATCGCTTTACTCGTATCCGGTTGCGAAAGAATAAGTTTCGTCTCTTGAATGGTTAAAAATTTGATTGTGTCTTCGGAAGCGTTGGGGATTTCCGCTATTTTTTGAATGGCCGACAGTTCGGATATCATCAGAATATTTTCATCCATAAGAAACCGGCAAAACCGTTTTATGTGTCTCAGCCGCAGGTTTGCTGTAGACGCTTTATTTCCACGCTCCTCTATCAGCCAGTCCAAAAAGAAAAGAATATTTTTCTGGCTAAAGTCCTTTACTGTAATGTTATACAGCGATTTTGAGTGCTTTTCGCATAAAAACACCAAGTAAATATTTAGTGTATAGCGATACGCTTCAACGGTGTTGGGACTCTTTTTCCTTAGGACAGGCATATCCTCTGTTAAAAACTTACGAATCTTTTCAAACAGAGCCGGATCTTTAATCTTCTTCATCAGATCCCTCCTCTGTCTGGTATATATCGTTCAGCATCTTCCAATCGATTCCGGGCGAGGATTTTAATCTTTCCGGCAAAAGGTGTATATAGTATAGGGTTTCTTCTAAGCTGACATGTCCCATATAAGTGCTGAGATATGGCATGAGCGCCATAACATCCCGGCCTTCATCGATCCAGCGCATCAGCGTTTGGGTGGCAAAGTTGTGCCGCAGGTCATATGGTCTGGGATTATTTCCTCTGGAGAAAAGAGTGCTCTTCCTCCATGCTTTGGAAAAATGCCATTGTGCCCAGCGCGTTGGAATTTGTCCGCCGTCCGGATACTGAAAAAACCATTCACGCTTGCCCGCAAGACCGTTATAAACAGTACACAGATCTCGCATATCATCAGACACAATAATATGGCGATCTTTGCCTCGCTTACTCTTTCGGATAAAAATATCGCCTGTTTTCAGATCAATATCCTCTGTTTTGAGGTTGAACGGCTCGCCGGGCCGCATACCACAGCATAGTTCTAATCTGAATACGACCGGAAGAATCAGTTCCGGGTGATATTCTTGGCGGTCTATTCTGTTCGTTAAAGAGTCAATCGAATCAAAAAGTTGTACCAACTCTTCATCGGTAAAAATGTATGGCAGATACCGCTGTGCCTTGACATTGTACTCTGAAGGCGGTATATATGCCTTTTTCCCAATCGCGTTCAAAAATCGGGCAAAGTGCCTGATATTGATAATTGCAATCCGGCGGGTACTATCAGCGTTAAAGTTCTTCGTCAGCAGCCAATGGTCAAGCATCTCCTTTGTAATTTCCTTAGCATCAGGATAGGAATCTGCACAAAATTCGATGAAAGGCAAGATATGGGACATGTAGTTCCTCTGTTTATATCCTAACGATACCTTGATATCGAGCATTTCATGATATGCGGCAGTTAATTCCTGTTTAAAGCTCACTCCTGATCACCGCCTTTTCCTGCTTCGCGGCGAACACCCGGAAAATGAGAGGCATATACACCCTTTGTAATTGGTACTCCTGAGAAATCGGAGGAACATAGAGATGTTTGTGTTTTATTGAAACTGAGGTACGCTTTGTCGGCACTCATGTCGCTGTGGCCAAGCATCTGAGAGATGGATGTCACCGGGACTTCAGCCATGGCGAGCTCAGTGCCGAATGCTCGCCGTAGGCTGTGAAATGACCGATAGCCTATCTTCTCAACAGATGCCAGACGGCAATATTTATCTATCATATAGTCCAAGGGGCTGGTGCTTTTTATTGCCGTATACGGTGGGTATGCCCGCAGAAAAACATGGACATCTTCGCACTTTGGCCGTTCTTCCAAAATATATTCCGCAATGGCATTGAGAGTTCTTCCGTTTAGCGGAGCAGAAATCGGCGTCCCAGTCTTCTTTTGCACAATACGCAATTCCTGTTTCTTCCAGTCGATATTATGCAGCTTCAAATTCCTGATATCGACACAGCGCAGCCCGGAATTAAATGCAAGCAGAATGATTGCCGCGTCCCGTTTCGGCGTTTTAGAATGAGATCCTATCACATCCATCACGGCGGCGATATCGTCTTGTGTGAATGGAGCAATCATGCGGTTTGGAGGAGACTGAGGCCTGAAAATGCTGAGGTCAACACTTATCTCGGCCAGCTGATGGTCATTCAGATACTGTGTAATATACCGTAACGCACGCATCGTACAGGTCATATTATTAGGATTCTTTTTCGCAGCCTCTGGGATAAAATCAAGAAAATCCCGGTCTGTTGCTTGTTCAATACTGGAATAGCGTTTCTCGAAAAAGCAAAAGAATTGACGCATAATGATTGCAAGCTTATATTGAGAGCCCTCTGTCAATCCACTTGCTTTCAAAATGGAATCAACGAGTTCTTGATATTCTTTGCCGGGCTTATAATACTTTGTGTCTTTTACTATGGAAAAATCGACTTTCCCAGTATCCACATAAGAGCGGATGCGAAAAGCTGCTGTTACAAATGCCCTGTAAAATTTCCTGCTTATTTCTCCGTGTTCATATCGGATTCGTTGTAGTTCACACAGGCTGCTCAAAAGCTCATAAGAGCAGATGTCTGTGTCATGCGTGTGGTGCCAAACGACAATGCGACGGTAGACACTCCAACGTATACATTTTAGACTGTATTCGCTGACTCCCCGCTGGCGCATAGCCTCCAGCACTCCATTTACTGCATCTTCTATCCTTTGCAAAGCATACACCCCCTGTTATATTTGGTGTTCCAAGTATAACAGGTAATGCCGATATTTACTTGAATTCCTCTTGTATTTCAACCTTTTCTAAATTATATCGGCATTTCTTTTTCCTCGGCATTATTCAGGAAAAGCCGAATTCGGCTTTTTTTGAAGTCTTTTTACGCCAGTGTGGAATGCGTGGAGCGTGGCCTGGACCCCATGACCACCAATCTGGTGGTGGCGGACAAGCAGCGCACGGAGAAGACCATCTGTCTGGCCGTCTCCCCCTCTCTGAAAGCCTATGGCATCTCCGGCCGGGCACGGCTGTTCGAGGTGGTGGAGCGGGTGCGGGAGGTCAACGCCCAGCGGCAGAGGCAAGCCCCTAGCCGCCAGTTCACCGGCGCCTCCTGGCATGACCCGGAAGTGCGGGAAAACCCATCCCTGGCTCTGGACTATCTGGTGGCACCGCCCCGCATGGCCCACTATATCGACTGGAGCACCAAAATCTACAGCGTCTATCTGAAATACGTGTCCCCAGAGGATATCTACCCATACAGCATCGACGAGGTATTCATCGATCTGACCAACTACCTGGACACCTACCACATGACCGCCCGGGAGCTGACCCGGACCATGATCCTGGACATCCTGAAGACCACCGGCATCACCGCGGCGGCGGGGATGGGCACCAACCTGTATTTGGCCAAGGTGGCCATGGACATCGTGGCCAAGCAGATCCAGCCGGACAAGGACGGCGTGCGGATCGCAAAGCTCAATGAGACGACCTATCGGAAACTCCTGTGGGACCACCGGCCTCTCACGGACTTCTGGCGGGTGGGCAGGGGCTATGCCAGCAAGCTGGAGGCCCACGGCCTCTATACCATGGGCGATGTGGCCCGTTGCTCCATCGGGAAGGACACGGACTACTACAACGAGGAACTGCTGTACAAGCTGTTCGGCGTCAACGCAGAAATTTTGATTGACCACGCCTGGGGCTGGGAGCCCTGCACCATCGCGGACGCGAAATCGTACAAGCCGGAGAACAAGTGCATCGTCTCCGGCCAGGTGCTCCAGTGCCCCTACGATTTCCAGAAGGCCCGCCTGGTGGTCCGGGGGATGGCGGACAACCTGGCGCTGGACCTGGTGGACAAGGGGCTGGTGACAAACCAGCTGGTGCTCACCGTGGGCTATGACATCGAGAATCTCACCAATCCCCAGCGAAGCAGGAACTATCGCGGCCTGGTGACCACGGACCGCTATGGCCGGAAGATCCCAAAGCACGCGGTGGGAACAGAGAATTTCCCGTATACCTCCCTGGCCAGCGACCTGCTGCGGGCGGCGACGGACCTCTATGACCGGATCGTAGACCCGAACCTGCTGATCCGCCGGTTGAGCGTCAGCGCCAACAAGTTGATGGACGAGGCCAGCGTCCCCAAGGGAGAGGAGGCAGAGCAGATGAATCTGTTCACCGACTATGCCGCGAAAGAACAGCAGGCCCAGGCGGACGAGGCCGCCCACGCCAAGGAGCGGAAGATCCAGGAGGCCATGCTGGGCATCAAGAAGAAATACGGCAAGAACGCCATCCTGAAGGGGATGAACCTGGAGGAGGGCGCCACGGCGAAAGAGCGGAACCAGACCATCGGAGGGCATCAGGCATGAGCGGGAAGTACGACGACATCATCCACCTGCCCCATCCCACATCGAACAAGCATCCCCGGATGTCCATCCGGGACCGGGCGGCCATGTTCAGCCCATTCGCCGCTCTCTCCGGCCACGGGGCCGCCATCGCGGAGACAGCCCGGCTGACGGACCGGCGGATGGAGCTGGATGAGGACACCAGGGCGGAGCTGGACCAAAAGCAGACGGTCCTGCTGGAGCACATCGGGGAACAGCCGGAGGTCACAGTCACCTGGTTCCAGCCAGATGAGCGGAAGGACGGCGGGTCCTATGTCACCGCCACCGGCCGGCTGAAGAAGATCGACGAGGCGGCGCGGACCCTGATCCTGCTGGATGGGACCGCCATCCCGCTGGAGGATGTGGTTGGGCTGGAGAGCGAATGGTTTCAGGGGCCGTTTTAAACTGGTTCTTATCACTTTGGGAAGGACTCGTGGTGACTTGCTATTCAGGCATCATTACTGTAGCAGGACCGTTGATTGGACATATGTCTGTTGATGATTCGAATGGAACTGGGGGATTTGAATAAACGCCTCGGGGACTGACGCATTATCACAATTTGTACCAACATCAACAACTACTTGGAATACAGACAGAGAAGGCCGAGAGACAATATTTGACATGGGAGGATCAATGGACAGAGATATAATAAAACGATTTCGAGATAAAGTGAATGAACATGATTTAGTCCTTCAAATGTATCGCAATTATAAAGGGAAAAACTGCTGGAATATAATCTGTTCGGCAATGGACTGGATCGACGTTGTTGTAGAAGCGATTGATACAAAGAATCTTTCAAACAAAAACGATAATAATTCCAGCATAAAAGTTATGACCTTTATTACCTGTATTGGCGTGATGTGGGAAGCCGTTCAGCAGTTGCATAGGGTGTTCTTTGATACCAACGCGATTCCGTTCGCTAAAAATGCAGAGATTTTTCAACACAAGCTATTTGATGCATCTGATAATGACTATTTCCAAACAATTCGAGCATGTTTTGCGGCACATCAAATTAATTTGAATGATTACTTTACTGGAGGTAAACAAAAGGAACGTCGCTACGCAAGTTGGTCAGGTGGTGGTTTTGGAAACGGCGACTTTTCTGTAATTCTCTACAGTAATCAGCCAGATGAAGATGCCCTTTTCCTTGATATCTATTTTGATGAGTTAATCAGATTTGCTGAACAACGTTATCGTTATTTAAATACGATTGCTGAAGAAATTGAGAGGCAAGTGAACCAATATCTCGACTCCTGGAAAAATAAAAAAATAGAGCGAACAGACTCGATTGTTCATCAAATAGAAATTTTAATTGAGGAAGCTAGGCAACGATTTAATAACGACTACTATAATTTCGAACTGGAACAACTTAAGTTAATGTTTTCTATTCCGATCAGCAGTGAAAAAAATTTGAGGGTTGTAGACCGGTATAAAGAGGCTCTCAAATGTGAGGTGGAAGAATTGCTCACAGTGCTGCAGGAGATGAGACTGGTGACTCTTGAGAGTACGAAAAATATTGATACATCCGCTCCAACAAGATGCCAATATGCATTTTCGAAATTATCCGATGCGGTATTTTCCGATGGACCTCAACAACTAGTCAATATAAATGCGTTCAAAGCAGATTTGGGAGATATTATTGATTTTGCGGACATTGATTCGGCGGAAGAACTTTACGTAATTCTAAAAGCCGGATTTTTTGAGCTCTATGGCAAGTGAGTTGTCAAGTTCGGCATGGGGTGGTATATTATTCCTGCAGAAAACGCCGAGCCAAGCCCGGAAGGGAAGGTGTAACGACTGGACACGGAGCAGCCCATGTGGTTGAAGGCACAGTCTGAACTTGCGGGTGACCGTAAGAGCCGCACAGAAATGATGCGGCCACCATAATATTGGTGTAACAACATGGATTAATATGGAAAATTTGAAGAGGATTTTGACAAATTAGTTACCAAAGGCGGTAAATGTCCTTTTGGCCGCCTTTGGCGGTATGCCGTAGTTCCTGGCTATGGCTGGCTTTGAGCCTACAGGAGGTGCCGCTATGATTGCGACGGTACTGATGACTGTTTTCCTTATACGGATGCAATCAAAATCTCCCCAAGAAGACCCTATAAACTTAATGACGGAAAGGAAAAAGGTGAACTAATTGCCCACCATGTGTAAATTCCGGCGTGTGAGCCACATGTGTCCGGAGATTTAGCCACACCAGTCCG
>OIYD01001093.1_pt1 | contig 17878 bp, 14 predicted proteins | sample 1588141 | NCBI WGS metagenome assembly OIYD01 (sample SAMN03283259) | human gut metagenome | biome: human-associated habitat; material: feces | host: Homo sapiens | place: USA | collected 2013
GGTCTCGAAGAAATCCACATGGTCCGCAATGTCAGGGAACACTTCAATCCTTGTTTTGACCATGGACGCTATCTTCTTAAGATCCAAATCCCTGCTGACAGCCGCCTTCAGATACGGCTCAGCCATCTCATAGAAGGTATCAAAATCCATAGCCTTCATGTATTCGCCGTTCATCCACTTAAGCTTTGTCATATCGAACACGGCAGGGGATTTGCTCATGCGGTGGTAATCAAATTCCTTTACCATCTCCTCCAGAGTGAATATCTCCCGGTTGTTCTCCGGTGACCAGCCCAATAGGGCCACGTAGTTCACCACGGCCTGAGAGATGAAGCCCTGCTCCAAAAGGTCCTCAAAGGAGGAGTGTCCGCTTCTCTTGCTCAGTTTATGGTGGCTCTCATCCGTAATCAGCGGGCAGTGCACATAGACCGGCACATCCCACCCAAAGGCGGCATAGAGCCTGTTGTACTTGGGTGACGAGGACAGATATTCATTTCCCCTTACCACATGGGTAATTCCCATCAGGTGGTCGTCCACCACATTTGCGAAATTATAGGTGGGGTATCCGTCTGACTTGATGAGGACCATATCATCCAGCTCGGAGTTGTCCACCGTGATATCCCCGTAAATCTCGTCCTGGAACGTGGTGGTTCCCGTAGCGGGATTGTTCTGGCGGATGACATAGGGCATACCTGCTGCCAGGTTGGCTTCCACCTCTTCTTTGGTTAAATGGAGGCAGTGCTTATCATATGCCATGATTTCCTCTCCATTTACAGTGGTCTTAAGGGCGGCCAGACGCTCCGGAGTACAGAAGCAGTAGTAAGCCTCTCCTTTTTCCACCAGCTTCTTTGCGTACTCCAGGTAAATACCGGATGCCTGGCGCTCGCTCTGGACATACGGGCCGCATCCTCCGTCCTTGTCAGGACCCTCGTCATGGATCAGGCCTGTATCCTTCAGGGTCTGGTATATGATTTCCACTGCCCCTTCCACGAAACGTTCCTGGTCTGTATCTTCAATACGGAGAAGGAAATCCCCTCCCTCATGCTTTGCTATGAGATAGGCATACAATGCCGTCCTTAAATTTCCCACATGCATCCTGCCTGTGGGGCTGGGTGCATACCTTGTCCTTACTCTGCTCATGTTAAAGTCTCCTATATTCTTCTCAATCTGATAACTCAAAAACCATTATATACCGAAGGTTGAAAAAAGACAATGCCTGTTTTCACAGGCACTGTCCCTTTCTTCTTACCTATTTGAATGTTGCGTTGTTTACCTCATCAGAGAACTTGCTTAAGTCCTGAGGCATCCAGGCAATCTTTTCCTTGCCGCTTACATCCACCTTGACTCTCTGGCACTTGATGGTCAGCTCAGTCATCTCTTCTGCCGGCTCCATCTCGCCAATCTTAGCCATATACTGCTTTACAGCATCCTGCATCAGCTTCTGAAGGGCATCCTCATCACCGGCCATGATAGCTGCTGCTGTGTCTTCGTCGATGTTGTTCTGCATATCGGTCATAACGTCTACCATGATATTCTGCATATCGGTCATGGAATAGCTCTTAACCTTCAGAAGTACGGTGGTCTCGTCCTTGCTCTGGTCTGTGATCTCGGTGCTGTAATCCAGCTTGTCAATCAGTCCCTGAAGGGCATTGGACATTTCCTCTACCTCTTCGTCAGAGAACTCAATGCCTGCAGCCTCAAATTCTGACTTGAACATGGAAACCAGGTCTGTCTCAGCGGAATCATCCATCAGGGTGGTCTTTACATCTTCCTCAGAAGCAAATCCCAGCAAATCCTTCATAGGAGTCGCATTTTCCTTAACAGACAGCTCATACAGTGCTCCCACTACCTGGTCTGCCGGTTCCAGCTTCTGCTGGCATCCTGTCAGTGCAATGCTGCACACAGCCATAACGGTTGCGGCCAATACCGCAAAGTTTCTCTTCATGTTTCTCATAAACCTATCTCCTCTTTAATCCTGCCCTCTACCGGGCAATTTATTTTTCCTCTGTCCTGGCAGCAGTCTTATTCTCTGCCAAGTCGCTTGGTCTCATGGTCAGGTTGATTCTGCCCATCTTATCGACCTCAGTTACCTTTACAGTAACCTCATCGCCGATATTCACAACATCCTCCACCTTGCCAACGCGCTTATCAGACAGCTTGGAAATATGAATCATACCATCCTTATTGGGGGCCAGCTCTACAAATGCGCCGAAGTTCATGATACGCACCACTTTGCCGTTAAATATCATGCCCGCCTCAATATCTGTAACGATTCCGGTAATAATCTGGATGGCCTTATCAATCATAGCCTCGTCCGTGCCGCATACGTTCACAGCGCCGTCGTCCGTAATGTCAATCTTAACACCGGTCTCCTCAATGATCTTGTTGATAACCTTGCCCTGCTTTCCTACCACATCGCCAATCTTCTGCGGATCGATGGTAATCTGCTTAATCTTCGGGGCATATGGGCTTAAATGCTTCCTTGGCTCTGAGATGACAGGCCTCATTACATTGTCCAGAATATACATTCTGGCTTCTCTGGTCCTGGCAATAGCTTCCTCGATAATAGGCCGTGTCAGTCCATGAATCTTAATATCCATCTGGATGGCAGTAATACCATTCTTGGTTCCGCCCACCTTAAAATCCATATCGCCAAAGAAATCTTCCAGGCCCTGGATGTCTGTAAGCACCAGATAATCGTCATCCGTATCCCCGGTCACAAGACCGCAGGAAATACCAGCTACCATTTCCTTAATAGGAACGCCGGCAGCCATCAGGGAAAGAGTGGAGGCACAGATGCTTGCCTGAGAGGTGGAACCATTGGATTCCATAGTCTCAGATACGGTACGGATTGCATATGGGAATTCCTCCGCGCTTGGCAGAACCGGAATCAATGCCCTCTCCGCCAGGGCGCCATGGCCTATCTCGCGGCGGCCGGGTCCTCTGCTTGGCTTTGTCTCGCCTACAGAGAAGGACGGGAAGTTATAGTGGTGCATATAACGCTTGCTGGTCTCATTCTCATCCAAACCGTCTAATTTCTGAGCCTCGGACAGAGGAGCCAGGGTGCAGGCGTTGAGTATCTGTGTCTGTCCGCGGGTAAACATACCTGAACCATGAACTCTCGGAAGCAGGTCAACCTCTGCGGCCAGGTGGCGGATTTCTGTGATGGCGCGGCCGTCAGGACGCTTGTGATCCTTTAAGATCATCTTGCGGACCGTCTTCTTCTGATACTGGTAAACAGCCTCGCCCAGGACGGCAAGCCATTCCTCGTTGCCGGCAAATGCCTCTTCCAGCTTTGCTGTGATCTCTGCTATATTCTTTTCACGGGTCTGCTTGTCATCGGTAAACACAGCCTCTTCCATTTCCTGAGGAGTCACGATTTCCCTGATGGCGGCAAACAGCTCTTCCGGCACTGCGCAGCTCTCGTAAGTGTGCTTTTCCTTACCGCACTCAGCCACGATGGTGTCGATGAACTTGATAATTTCCTGGTTTACTTCATGAGCCCTAAAGATGGCGTCAATCATAATCTGCTCCGGCACCTCATTGGCTCCGGCCTCAATCATGATAACCTTTTCCCTGGTGGAAGCAACGGTCAGTGCCATGTCAGATACCTGCTTCTGGTCAGCAGTGGGGTTGATAATAAACTCACCGTCAATCAGACCCACCTGCGTGGTGGCACAGGGACCTGCAAACGGAATATCGGAAATGCTGGTTGCAATGGCAGAACCCAGCATGGCTGTCAGCTCAGGGCTGCAGTTAGGGTCCACACACATTACGATGTTGTCAAGGGTCACGTCGTTGCGGTAATCCTTAGGGAACAGCGGACGCATAGGACGGTCGATAACGCGGCAGGTCAGGACAGCGTTCTCAGAAGCCTTGCCTTCCCTCTTATTAAAACCGCCTGGTATCTTTCCTACTGAATATAATTTTTCCTCATATTCCACACTGAGCGGGAAGAAATCAATGCCTTCCCTTGGCTTGGATGACGCGGTTGCCGTGGAAAGCACCACCGTATCGCCATAGTGCATGAATGCAGCACCGCTTGCCTGGGCAGCCACACGGCCAACCTCAACAGTCAGCTTGCGTCCTGCCAAATCCATACTAAAACTTTTAAACATACTGGTATCTCCTTTACAATAAAAATAATAAATGTTACCGGTATGGCCGGGGCATGTCCAATCCATATGTCATCCCCGGGCAGAAGACGCCGAAACTACTGATCTGCCTGCAGAAATCATAATCCTGCAGGTACATCAGCGGTCTCGGAGTGATACCTCTGCCGCCCACACCGCTTCTTCCTCTCCATGATAAGCAAATATAGGGTGGAGTTCCCTCCACCCTAATCTTCAGAATTACTTTCTGATACCAAGCTTCTCGATTAATGCACGATATCCTTCCAGGTCTGTCTTCTTTAAGTAATCAAGAAGACCTCTTCTCTGTCCAACCATCATCAGAAGACCTCTTCTGGAGTGATGATCCTTTGGATTCTGCTTCAGATGTTCGGTCAGTTCTGTGATTCTCTCTGTCAGAATGGCAATCTGAACCTCAGGTGAACCTGTGTCCCCTGGCTTACGGCCATACTCTGCGATAATCTGTGCTTTCTTTTCCTTTGAAATCATGGTGTTTCCTCCTTAATATTATTCATCTCACCAAAAACCAGGCTGCCGGCTGGAGTCACCAGGTAACCGGGCATCGGCGTTATTTTATACCGACTTAGTATAGCATAAATGGGTGGGGTTGTAAAGTGCGAAAAAATAAATTTGGCGGGAGTAAATTTGGCATGAGGGTGTCTCCCGTCTCACCCCTGTGCAATCATCTCCGGATGGTTTTCATAATATGCATTGGCAAACTCTTTATCCTTCTCAATCCGCTCCTTCAGCTCCTCCAGGGAAGTGAATTTTTGTTCCGGGCGGTCGAAGGCCAGAAGCTGGACTTCTATGTTTTTGCCGTAGATGTCGCCTTCCAGGCCAAAGATATAGGTCTCCACGCCTGCGGGGTATTCTCCTCCTACCGTGGGCTTTTTGCCGATATTGGTGACGCCTTTATAGTAGACGCCGTCCACCAGCACCCGTGATACGTAAACGCCGTATCTGGGCAGGCGCTTGATGGGAGGCGGAAGGATATTGGCTGTGGGGAAGCCCAACAGGCTGCCTCCGATGTGGTTGCCGTGCACTACTTCCCCGTGGATGGCGTAGGGCTGGCCCAGCAGCTGGTTGGCTTTTTCCACATTGCCTTTTTCCAGTTCTTCTCGGATATAGGTGCTGCTGATGTCGCGCCTGTGGTCCTTTTCCTTTTCTATGACATGGAGATGGTAACCCAGGTCACGGGCCATGGCAGAGAGCAGCTCTGCGCTGCCAGCGCCCTTGTAGCCAAAGCTGCAGTCCGGGCCTACCACGATTTCCCTGGCATGCATACGGCCTGCCAGAATATCCCTGACAAAGGTTTCCGGCTCCATATGGCGGGTTTCATCGGTAAATGGGTATTCCACCAGATAATCGATTCCCACCTTCTCCATGTTGGCGCGGCGCTCCAAATTGGTGGTGATAACGGTCTGGGGCTGACCCGTGACTGCTGTTCCCGGAGCCGTGCCAAAGGTGAAAATGGCTGTGGGATACCCAGTTGCTTTCTTCAGCTCCATCATGGTTCTCAGTAACTTCTGGTGGCCTCTGTGCCTGCCGTCAAACTTACCCAAAGTCACGATGGTGGGCTCCTCTATCTGAAATTCTGTGGTGTCTGCAATATACCTCATCCTGTCACTTCCTCGTTTTTTCCTCTGTTCCAGATGTTCCGGCAGCGCTGCGCGGGCAGCTACATAAGGAACATCTTCCAGGGCTTCCACCAGTGCCTGTCCTTCTGGTACTGGTATACCCCTGTGAATCTATGATTACTGTCATACATACGGAACATCTGTCCGTCCTCAGCCCCGGCCTTCCACCGGTCTGACTGACTCCAGTCCAGATGTCTTGCAAAGCAGGGATTTCCGTTGTGTAAAAGGGAATCTGCTTCCGGCAGACATCCAAGAGGCGGATAGGACTGCAGGGCTTCCTCCACCGGGAGGATGCAGCTCTCCACAGCTGCCTGGTCACGGAGCTGTTCCAGCTGGTCCAGTGTCAGGCTGTCCTCAATGCTGAAACGGTCCACCCTGGTACGTGTGAGATGCTCCATACAGCCCCCGCATCCCAAAAGCCTTCCTATATCATGGCACAGGGTACGTATGTAGGTGCCTTTGGAACAGGTGACCTCCATCCAGACCCTGGGCAGTTCTATCCTGCTTACCTTTATGTCCAGAATCTGAACCGCCCTTGGCCGGCGTTCCACTTCCTTTCCCGCCCTTGCCAGCTCATACAGCTTCTTTCCGTCCACCTTAAGCGCGGAGTACATGGGAGGTATCTGGGCATAATCGCCCTTAAATCCCATAACAGCTTCATTTACCTGTTCCTCAGCAAGGGACATCGCCCCTTCCCCGTCTTCTGCCAGAATGGTTCCCGTGGTGTCCTGGGTATCTGTCTCACAGCCCAGCAGCATGACAGCCTGGTACGTTTTGGACCGGTCCGTCAGCATATCGCACAGCCTGGTGCCTGCCCCCAGACAAACAGGAAGGACTCCTTCAGCTGCGGGGTCCAGGGTTCCTGTATGGCCTATTTTTTTCTGCTTTAAAATTCCTCGAAGCCGGGCTACCACATCGTGGGAAGTATAGCCCGGCTCTTTGTATACATTTATGATTCCGTGATACATGGTATGTTCCTTACTTCTGGCCGTCCGGGACAGCATCTAACTGCCCGGCAATGTGTACGGACAGATTGTTGATTACGTCGTGTATGCTGCCGCTCATGGTACATCCGGCAGCCCTTACATGGCCTCCGCCTCCAAAGAACGCCGCAATCCTGCTTACGTCCACCAGATACCGGGAACGCATGCTGACCTTGAATTCCTGGGCGCCTGTCTCATAGATGAAGATAGCCACCTCCACACCTTCCGTGAGGCGCAGCTGGTCGATAATCCCGTCCATGTCCTTGCCGTCAACCCCGTAAAACTCCATCTCGCTCTGGCGGATGGCGCTGAAGATGCACCGTCCGTCAAAAAAGGTGATGCTCTCCAAAAGGGCCCTGCCCAGAATCTGGTTCTGGATGTATGTTTTTCTGTAAAAGCTGTTGTCTATGATGGCTCCGAAGTCAATTCCCTTTCCCATCAGCTTTCCCGCTATCTCCATGGTGTGGGCTGAGGTACAGGAAAATTTGAACACGCCTGTGTCGTGGATGATGCCGGTATACAAGCATTCCGCCGTATAGCGGTCAAGTTTTCCTTCGTCCAGCTGGTCAAAAAGGACCTCGCAGGTGGAACTGGCCTCATCCGGAACCACGTTGGTGCCGCCGTAACGGGTATTGGTCACGTGATGGTCCAGGCACAGGCTTTTGTCCGCCTGGTCCAGGTAATGTTTAAAATCACCCAGACGCTGGATATCGCCGCTGTCCAGGCAGACGCAGAGCTCATAGCATTCACCGTCAACCTGGTGGCGGATTGTATCATATCCCTTCAGATAACTGAATTTAGGGGATGACTCCTCCAGATACACGGCTGCCCGTATATCTGGATAATTAAGCCGGAGATAGTTATAAAGTCCCAGTGTGGAGCCCAGGCAGTCGCCGTCCGGGCGTATATGGCCCAGGATAGCGACGGACTTGGTGTCCTCTAACATCTGTTCAAGAATCGTCATTAAAACTCCTCCTTTGCTCCTTCCTCATCCTGTGTTTCTTCCTGATGAAGGTCTTTTGTCACTTCATCAATGAGTCTGGACATGTTGACACCATATTCAATGGACTGGTCCAATATGAACTTCAGCTCCGGCGTGTTGCGCAGGTTTACCCTTCTGGCAAGCTCCCTGCGCACGTACCCTTCTGCGCTCTTTAACCCCTGGATGGTTGACTTTCCCGCCTCCTCGTCCCCAAGAACGCTGATATACGCCTTGCAGAACTTAAGGTCTGGTGTGACCTCAACGGAAACCACGCTGGTCATGGGATGAATCCTCGGATCCTTGATTCCCCCGCGGATGATTTCACTGAGCTCCCGCTGGACCTCCATGTTGATTCTGGTATTCTTTATGCTGTTCTTACGCATGTAACTCCTCTCTTAGCCATGATGCCTATCTCGGTACTTCCACCATGATGTAAGCCTCGATCTCATCATCTTCCTGAAGATCATTAAACTTCTCAAATACAAGACCGCACTCGTATCCTGCCGCCACTTCCTTTACATCGTCCTTGAAACGCTTAAGAGAAGCCAGAGGTCCTTCAAAAATCTGCTCTCCCTCTCTCTTGACACGGCAGCTGCAGTTTCTCTGGAACTTGCCGTCCAATACATAGGAACCTGCAATGGTGCCTATGCCGGATGCCTTAAAGGTCTGGCGGATCACTGCATGGCCGATAACCTTTTCCTCGAATACAGGATCCAGCATGCCCTTCATGGCTGCTTCCACATCCTCGATGGCCTGATAGATAACCTTGTACAGACGGATATCCACCTTCTCACGCTCCGCAATGGACTTGGCTGTTGCATCCGGACGGATGTTGAAGCCGATGATGATTGCGTTGGACGCGGATGCCAGGGAAACATCGGATTCGTTGATGGCGCCTACGCCGCCGTGAATCACCTTCACCATAACCTCCTCGTTGGAGAGCTTGGTAAGACTCTGCTTTACAGCCTCCACGGAGCCCTGCACGTCAGCCTTTACGATAATCGGCAGTTCCTTTACATTACCGGCCTGAATCTGGCTGAACAGGTCATCCAGAGACAGTTTTGCCTTTGTATCCTCTATCAGTTTGCTCTTTCCTTCTGAAATAAATGTCTCAGCAAAGTTTCTTGCTTCCTTCTCATTTTCAGTAGCCACAAATACCTCACCGGCATTCGGCACATCGTTGAGGCCCAGGATTTCCACCGGTGTGGACGGCCCTGCCTCCTTCACGCGGCGGCCCCTGTCGTCCATCATGGCACGAATCTTGCCGAAGCACGCGCCGGCCGCAATGGTCTCGCCTACTCTTAAGGTGCCTTTCTGTACCAGAACCGTGGCAACAGGTCCCTTGCCCTTATCCAGCTCTGCCTCGATTACAAGGCCCCTGCCCTTACGGTTGGGGTTAGCCTTCAGTTCAAGGACGTCTGCGGTCAGAAGAACCATCTCCAGCAGATCCTTGATACCCTCTTTTGTATGGGCGGAAACAGGTACAAAGATGGTGCTGCCGCCCCAATCCTCGGGAATCAGCTCGTATTCAGCCAGCTCCTGCTTTACCTTATCCACGTTGGCGCTTGGCTTATCAATCTTGTTGATGGCCACAATGATTTCCACATTGGCTGCCTTTGCGTGGTTGATGGCCTCAACCGTCTGAGGCATTACGCCGTCGTCCGCAGCCACTACCAGGATGGCGATATCCGTGGACTGCGCTCCTCTCATACGCATGGCCGTAAATGCCTCATGGCCCGGCGTATCCAGAAACGTAATCTTGCGGTCGTTTATCTCAATGACAGACGCACCAATATGCTGGGTGATGCCGCCTGCCTCTCTTGCAGTCACGTTGGTCTCACGGATAGCGTCCAGAAGGGAGGTTTTACCGTGGTCAACATGGCCCATAACACATACAACCGGTGATCTGGGAACCATGTCCTCGGTGCTCTCTTCATCTTCCTTCAAAAGCTCCGCTATGACATCAACCTTTACTTCCTTTTCACACAGGACATCGAATTCCATGGCAATCTCTTCCGCCTGCTCATAGTCGATTTCCTGGTTCAGGGTCACTACCTGGCCCTTTAAAAACAGCTTCTTTACAATGACAGATGGCTGAAGCTTCATCTTCTCTGCCAGCTCCTTGATGGTGAGTACATCGGGAAGAGTGATGGTTTTCACCTCATCCGCCTTGGACTCCTCCTTCTTAGGCTGGGGCATGATAAATGCTCCCTTTCCTGTCTTCGGCACTTTCTTCTTGCCGTCCTCCAACCTGTCGCGCTTATCGAACCTGTCATTCTTATGAGAATTCTTGTTCTGGCGGTTGCTGGTTGGCTTTGTCTGGATTGGGGTGTCAAAGGAAGATTTTCCGTCTCTGGCTCCTGCCGGGCGGCGGCTGTCATTCCTGCCTCTGTTATCCCTTGCATCCTTGTCATCTCCCGGACGGCCCTGATAGCCGCCCTGGGGTCTTGCGCCGTAGCCGCCCTGAGGCCTGTTGCCCTGGTAGCCGCCTCCCTGGGGCCTGTTGTTGTCGCGGTTGCCCTGGTAGCCTCCCTGGCCTCCCTGATAGCCGCCCTGGCCGCGGTTATTATCGCGGTTTCCCTGGTAACCTCCCTGGCTCCTGTTATTGTCGCGGTTTCCCTGGTAGCCTCCCTGGCTCCTGGCTGTATCGCGGCTGTCCTGGGCAGTTTGCTGGGTTCCTGCATGAGCACCTGCCTGGGGTGTTGCAGATGGCTGGGGTGCTGCGGCTTTCTCTGAAACCGTATCCGCGGACTGGGCCTGCACCTGAGGTTTGGCAGCCTCTGCCGGTACTGCTGATGCTGCTGGTGCTGCTGCCTGCGCCGGCTGCGGCGCTGCCGCGGGAGCGGGTGCCGTATGGCCCTGGTTTGCTGTCTGGGGTTTCGGAGGAACCGGACGCTTAATCTGCTGCTGGGCGTTCTGCGGGCGGAACACGGCTGTCAGCTTCTTCTTAGCCGGCTCTCCCTTGGACGCGCCGTCCTGGCTCCTGACAGCCTCTGCCTTAGGAGCCTCTGTTTTAGGCGCTTCTGTCCTTGGTGCCTCTGTTCTTGGAGCTTCTGCTCTGGGGGCCTCTGTTTTAGGAGCCTCCGACCTGTGCTCCGGTGCGGCAGGTTTTGCGTCCCTCTTAGGATTTGCAAAAGAGCGCACAATATTCTCCTGATCCTTTGTCACATTCGATGCTGCATATAATACAGCTGCTTTATCTTTCGTCTTAATAATTTCCAATATCTCCTTACTGGTCTTGCCCAGTTCATTTGCCAGTTCACTTACTCTCATTCAAGCTACCTCCGTTTATATTCATTCGTTCTACCATTGACTTTGCGAAACCTGCATCCTCCACTGACAGTGACGCCCTGAACTCCTGCCCCATGGCATGCCCCAGTTCGTCCTTTGTTCCAAACAGATAGATTGGGACTTTATAGTAAGTACACATGTTGGTAAACTTTTTCTTCGTGTTGTCAGAAGCCTCTTCCGATACGATTACCAAATGGGACTTTCCGCTCTTTACTGATTTCTCCGTCGAAAATTCGCCGCTGACCACCTTCCTGGCCCTTGTTGCAAGGCCCACCAGGCTTAACAGCCTTTTGTTATCTGCCAAGTTCTTCCATCTCCTTTTCCAGAGTTTCATACACCTCTTTGGGAATGGCCATCTTGAAGGAACGTTCCAGTCCCTTTCCCTTCACTGCCTTCTTCAGGCATTCCATTGATGGACACAGGTAAGCGCCCCTGCCGTTCTTGCGGCCTGTGGCATCCAACATAATCTCATCCTCGGCGGTTTTTATGACTCTTATCATTTCTTTCTTGCTCTTCATCTCCTGGCAGCCGATGCACTGCCTGAGCGGAACTTTTTTCATGCTCACTTACATCACTCCTAACCTTCTCAGAGTATCCCTTTTACTGTTCGCTTCCGTCTTCCTGATAGTTTTCTTCATACTCCTGGTAGCTTTCCGTTTCCTCCGTCTCTTCCTCATAGACCTCAGACGGCGTATCGCCATACTGAAGCCCCATCTGCTCGAAGAGTCCCATTTCCCTGGCCTGGGTCTCACTCTTAATATCAATCTTAAAGCCAGTAAGCCTTGCGGCCAGTCTCGCGTTCTGACCCTCCTTGCCGATGGCAAGGGACAACTGGTAATCCGGCACAATAACCTGGGCTTCCCGCTCTTCCTCGTCCGCCACAACGCAGATAACCTTGGCGGGGCTCAATGCATTTTCAATCAGGTACGCGGGATTGTCATCCCAGTTAATGATGTCAATCTTTTCACCCTTTAATTCGCTTACAATGGAATTAACCCTGGAACCGTTGAGGCCCACGCATGCGCCTACCGGATCCACATTGGCGTCATTGGATTTCACCGCAATCTTTGTCCTGGAACCTGCTTCCCTGGCAATGGCCTTGATTTCCACTGTGCCGTCGCGGACCTCGGCCACCTCGGATTCAAAGAGACGTTTCACCAGGTCCGGGTGTGTCCTGGACACAGAGACTCTTGGGCCCTTTGGCGTATCCTTTACCTCGATGACATATACCTTGACCCGCTCTGTAGGACGGAATGTCTCGCCCTTTACCTGCTCGCTTTCATTGAGGATGGCGTCCACCCTGCCCAGGTTAATGCTCACGTTCCTTCCCAGATAGCGCTGTACCACGCCGGTCATGACATCCTTTTCCTTCATATAATACTCGTTGTACAGTGCCTTGCGTTCTTCCTCGCGTATTTTCTGCAGAATCACGTTCTTTGCGTTCTGTGTGGCAATACGTCCGAATTTCTTGGAATCCAGCGGAATCTGTACCGTATCCCCAATCTCATACTTGGGGTTCAGCATCTTGGCATCCGCCAGGCTCATCTCCAGACAATCGTCCTCCACGTTTTCCACAACCGCTTTTTCCGCATATACTGCAAAGTCACAGGTATTAGGGTTCACCGTGACCTTTACATTATCGGCTTTTCCGAAATGGTTCTTACAGGCAGTGAGTAAAGAGTTTTCAATCGCTTCAATGAGCGTATCTTTGGAGATGTTCTTCTCTTTCTCCAATACCTCCATTGCCTCTAACAGTTCCTTGTTCATGTTTATCCTCCTATCCATGTCTCAGCATGTGAATGATCTAACTAAAAATCCAGCGCAAGCCGTATCAGGGCAATGTCCGCTTTTTCAAATACCATCTGGCTTCCGTCTTCCATGGTCAGCGTCACAGTATTTTCATCATATGCACTGAGGGCGCCCGTAAATTCCTTTTGCTTGTTAAGCTGACGGTAAAGCCTTACATCCACATCCTTGCCCATGCTTCTTACGAAGTCCTTTTCCTTCTTAAGAGGACGGCCCAGTCCCGGGGAACTGACTTCCAGAATATAGCTGTCGTCAATAAAATCCTCTTTGTCCAGCCAGTCGCTTAAGGCCCTGCTGATGACCTCACAGTCATCCACGGCAATCCCGCCTTCTTTATCTATATAAGCTCTCAGGTACCAGGTACCTGCTTCTTTTACATATTCCACGTCTACCAGTTCAAAACCATGCTCTTCCATCAGTGGAAGGAGGTGTTTCTCCACCCGGCTCTCATAGCTCTCCTTTTTTCCCATCGTTCCACCACCTTTCCTGTCTTTCCAAAACGAAAGAGTGGACTGGTGTCCACTCTTTTATCAGTAATTTACATTAGTTATCGTATACACTATACCATCATGCCGCTGTAAATGCAAGCATTTTCAAGGATTTTATCGAAAATTTCGTAACAGTTCAAAGTCCCGTTACATCTTCCTGTCCGTCCGGAATCTGGAAATCAAATCAAAAAGTTTCTTAGCTTCCTCTGAAAGCTCGCCTCCTGTTGCAGCGTTCTCCTCCACCATAGCGGCATTTGTCTGAACCACTCCTGATATCTGTTCGATCCCGATGCGCACCTGATCCAGGGATTTGGCCTGTTCCGTGGAAGCCTTTGATATGTCCTCCACCGCCTCCGCGATCTGTTGTGCGCTGGTAACCACCTGCCCCAGTGACTGTGCCGTCTCATTGGCGATCTTCTGTCCGTTATCAATGGACCGGAGAGACTCTTCGATCAGAGATGTGGTATTCTTAGCCGCCTCGCCGCTTTTATTTGCCAGATTCCGCACCTCATCCGCCACAACGGCAAAACCCTTCCCTGCCTCACCGGCCCGGGCCGCCTCCACTGCCGCGTTTAAAGCCAGTATATTCGTCTGGAACGCTATGTCTTCGATGGTTTTGATGATCTTCCCTATCTCGCCCGACTTATTGCTGATATCCCTTACTGCTTTCACCAGCTCCTGCATCTGTGTGTTGCTGAGCGCAACCCGGTGGTCCATTTCCGCAGAGCGCCCGCTGACCTCTTCGGTGCGCCTGGCATTGGAATCTACATGAGTAAATATTTCATTGATGGTGGCGGCAAGCTCTTCCACGGAGCTGGCCTGCCTGGCATTTCCATCCGCAAGGCTGCTGGTACTGTCCGCTACCTGGCCCGAACTGGCCGTCACCTGTTCCGCTGTGCGAAGGATGCTTCCCAGGGTATCATTCAGCGTAGTCCGGATCCGCATCAGAGCATCCCTGATTTTCGCAAAATCTCCTTCGTACTGTAGTTCCAGTTCAAACTGAAGATTGCCGTCAGCGATTTCATCCAGGACCCTGGTGGTCTCATTGATATATTCAATATAGTCCTTAAGCTTTGACACGGTGCGCTCCATGGCGGAGGCAACCTGCCCGATTTCATCCTTTGAGCGCACGCCCGTCTCCACATTCAGTTCCCCATCCGCAATCCGGTGTGCAGCATCAGCAAGTTTTTTCATAGGACGTGTAATACCGTTGGAGATCAGCAGAACGGCCGCCGCCATAAGGACCATACTGCCTGCAAATGTGACCGCCGACATGCGCATGACCGTATAAAAGCCCTGAAGCGCTTCCGTCTCCGGCATGGCGGAGAGTACATACCACCCCGCGCTGTCTATTCTGGTAAGATTCCCGTAATACCGGGTTCCGTCTATTTCATATATATAATCCCCGGTCAATCCGTTCTGTACAGCCTGCTTTACTTCATCTGAGATATTGATTTCTGAAATGGATTTCCCCACCTGTTCTGTGTCCGGGTAGCAGAGAATATTTCCTGATCCGCTCATGAGCACAAGAAATCCTGTCTGCCCTAACTTCACCTCATTGATCCGCTGCTGAAGGGTATCCAGGTTAATATCCGTGCCGGAAGCCCCATATACTTCTCCGCTCTGACGGTCAATCACAGGTGCCGCCGCCGTCACAATAGGGAGTCCCGTATTAACATCAATGTACGGCTCCGTCATAACAGGCTTCTTTGTTTTTGTGCACTCAAACCATGGCCTTGACGTAACGTCCCAACCCGGATCACTGATAAAGCCGTCCGGCTGAAAAAGCTGGCTGGAATCGGTATCAGCCAGCCAGACCCCCAGTATGGTAGATGAATCCAGGGCCTGACGCACCGCCATGGCCGCCATCACCTCATCATAGCGGGGAGCTGCGCTGGCCCGTTGGCTGCCTCTCAGTTCATGCATGAAATCTATAACCAGAGCTTCCTGGGCGGACTGCTCAACCGCTTTTAAATGTCCGGTAAAGAAAGTATCCACTTCATGGGCAGCGGACTCAGAATCAGATGTCAGCTTTTCTCTGGCCTGCACCTTGGCATATTTCCCCACAGACACGCTGATCAGCACTCCCGACAGCAGAAATACCATCAATGCAGGTACCATGATACCTAAAAACATTTTAATCCGGATTCCAATTTTCATAATATTTAACCCTCCTTATGTTTCCGACATCTCCTGTTTTGGTTATATATGCATAAAAATCACACATTGCAGATGTTCTTTGTTATTATATCGACAATATAATGCAAATCATAACACTTGTTACACCAAAAAATGCCAGAATCGGAGAGGAATGTGAAGTATTATTAAAAAATGGTCAGACCCCTCATAACGGAATCTAACCATAAATGTAAGAAAAATTAGTGAAACGTCATTGAATGCCGGACTGCAACAAAAATCCCTTTAAACAGGGCAGTCCGGATGCTTTCATCAAAGCATTGCGCGTCCTCTGCACCAAGTCTGGAGCACGCTGTAATCATCATCCAGAACCACCAAATCCCCGTCGCATCCGGCTGCAATCCTTCCCTTTCTGTGATCCACGCCCAGACATCTGGCCGGGTTGATGGTGCAAGAATTAAGGGCAGCGTCAAAGGGCACCAGAGCCTGCTCCACCAGAATCTTCAGTCCCCTGTTCATGTTGAGGGTGCTTCCCGCAATGGTATCTGTTCCCTTGAGACGGGCCAGTCCGTCCTCTCCTATCTCAATGTCATGGCCGCCCAGCTGGTACTGTCCTCCCGGAGGGCAGTGCTTAGCCCTGAGGGAATCGCTGATCATGATGGAATAATCACGTCCCTTGGCTGTAAAGAAGTTGTTCAGGGCCGCCAGGTGGGAATGGCATCCGTCACAGATTATTTCCCCGTAGATATCCCTTACCCTGAAGGCCGTGCCTACCAGCCCCGGTTTGCGGTGATGGTAAGGCGTCATGCCGTTATATACATGGGTCATGGATGTTGCGCCGTTGGCAATGCCCAAAAGAGCCTGCTCGTAAGTGGCTGCCGAGTGGCCCATGCTGACCACCACGCCGTGGGTGGAGCAGTATCTGGTAAGCGCATGGTCCGGATCCCGCTCCGGCGCCAGAGTGATATATTTGATAAGGCCTTCTGCCGCCTCCTGATATTTCTTAAACTGCTCCACAGATGCAGACGCAATGGCTTCCGGCGGCTGCGCCCCCTTGTACTCCATGTCCAGGAACGGTCCCTCAAAATGGATGCCCAGGATTTCAGCCCCTTCGTAGCCTTCCTTTACCACGGCTGCCACATTGGCCACGGCCCTGGTGAGCACATCCGGCATCTGGGTCACAGTGGTGGGCAGAATGGCTGTGACGCCCTCCTCAGGAATCCGCTTCATCCAGTTGCGGAGCCCTTCCGGCTGGCCGTCGTTTGTGTCAAAATCATATGCTCCGTGTGTATGGATGTCAATGAAGCCCGGCACGATTCTCTTATCCCCGTAATCTTCGTCAGCCGGTCCCGCACCATACTCATGGATACGGCTGATGACTCCATCCTCAATCTCCATCTGGGCTGCCATGAACTGTCCTGCTATCCAGACTCTCTTACCCTGAATCCTCATAATTTCTTCTCCTTCCATATTATATGTGTTCTCTATATTAATTCCCCTTAGTTATAAGTATATCACGTTAGAAATATTTTTCAATATAATTTTTAAAATAAAAAATATTTTTATTTCTATGTAACAGGCATTTAGGTATTCTAAAGGATAAATGAGCTGTAAAAAGCATAGAAAGGCAGGGTCCTGTATCACATAAAATATGATTCACAGGCCCTGCCTTATATCAGTTAATTCCTATATCACTTCATGCTTAGCATCATTTACCCTTATTTCCCAGCCTCTGGTTATGAACCGGCCTCCTGTTCAGGCGCCTTCGCCCTTTTCCCTCACCCTTCCCGGCTGCCGTAAAGCAGTGCCGCTATCTCAGGAAAGGGTTCCACGCTCCGCCTCAATATTCCCTGTACATACGCAATGGTTATACCGTAGTTGGTTATGGGTATCCCTTGGTCGTGGGCGCATTTCATCCTGTATTTCATCTCACGCTCATTCAGCATGCATCCGCCGCAGTGCACAATCAGACGGAAGCCTGCCAGGTCATCCGGAAACTCTGTGCCTGAGGTAAACACAAACTCCGGTTCTGTTCCAGTATATTCCCGTATCCATCCGGGCAGCTTTACGGTCCCGATATCCTCGCACTGCCGGTGATGGGTGCAGCCCTCACAAATCAGGATTCTGTCCCCCTTTCCGATGCGGTCCAGAGCCCTGACGCCCCGCACCATGGGCTCCAGGCTCCCTTTATAACGGGCAAAGAGAATGGAAAAGGAGGTCAGGAGAATATCCTCCGGCGTATCCGCACTGACCTTTGCAAATACCTGGCTGTCGGTAATGACCATTCTTGGCTTCTTACCCAGAGAGGCCAGCGTGTCCCTCAGTCCGTTTTCCCTGACCACCACGGACACTGCATCCGCTTCCAGGATGTCACGTATGGTCTGCTGCTGGGGCAGAATCAGGCGTCCCTTGGGAGCCGCCTTGTCAA
>OIYD01001121.1_pt1 | contig 17479 bp, 18 predicted proteins | sample 1588141 | NCBI WGS metagenome assembly OIYD01 (sample SAMN03283259) | human gut metagenome | biome: human-associated habitat; material: feces | host: Homo sapiens | place: USA | collected 2013
TGACAATACTTGGCTGGCGACGGCCCGGGAAGATAGGTAGCGCCAACACTGAGAGGCCACATCGTTTGATGTGGCCTTTTTTCGTTGCATGGGAGGCATCGTTTTGCAATATCATCAAGTGGTCAAAGGAAGATTTCTACGGCGGCCCAACCGTTTTATCGCTCATGTGGAGACAGAAGACGGGCTGCAGATCTGCCATGTAAAAAACACCGGACGCTGCCGGGAGCTGCTGGTGCCGGGAGCAGCGGTCTATCTGGAAAAGGCCGCAAATTCTGCGAGAAAGACAGCGTATGACCTTATCGCTGTGGAGAAAGGGGCCTTGCTGATCAATATGGATGCGCAGGCCCCAAATCGTGCTTTTCAGGAGTGGGCCGCCCAAGGACATTTCCTGCCAGATCTAAAGTCCATTCAACCGGAATATCATTATGGAGAGTCCCGTCTGGACTTTGCGCTGACAACAGAAGCCGGGCTGCACCTGGTGGAAGTCAAGGGTGTTACCCTGGAGGAAAACGGTGTTGTCCGATTTCCGGACGCGCCGACAGAACGGGGCGTGAAGCATATTCACGAGTTACAGCGGGCTGTCCGGGAGGGACTGGGCGCTACCCTGTTTTTTGTGATCCAGATGCACGGCGTGGATCGCTTCTCTCCCAACGACGCCACCCATCCGGCCTTCGGTGCGGCCCTTCGGGAGGCAGCTGCCTGGGGTGTCCAAGTGTACGCCTATGACTGCCTGGTGACGCCGGACAGTTTGACTATCCACCAGCCGGTGCCGGTGGTATTATAAGGGAGCGGCAATATGGGATTTTTGGAATTGCTGTTGATCGGCGTGGGGCTCTCGATGGACGCCTTTGCTGTAGCGGTGTGCCAGGGACTCTGTATGCCAAAACTGAATCTGCGCTATGCGGCTGTGATTGCGCTGTTTTTTGGCGGATTTCAGGCGCTGATGCCCTATGCCGGCTGGCTGCTGGGCGCCCAATTTGCCGGGTACATCCAACATCTGGACCACTGGCTGGCTTTTTTTCTGCTGGCATTCATCGGCGGTAAGATGGTGTGGGAGTCTTTGAAAGGGGAGGCGGAGGAGACGGCCTGTGCGGTGAGTGTGACGCTGGATTATAAGCAGCTGCTGCTGATGGCGGTGGCTACCAGCATCGACGCATTGGCTGTTGGGGTCACGTTTGCATTTTTGAACGTGGACATCCTGCCTGCTGTGACGGTCATCGGCTGCACGACTTTTGTGATCTCCCTGGCGGGTGTGGTGATCGGGACCTTTTTCGGCGCCCGCCTTCAGCGCTGGGCGGAGATCGCCGGCGGTGTGATCCTGATCCTTCTGGGTGGAAAGATTCTTCTGGAGCACCTGGGGATCCTGTAAGCGCCTATAAAAAAGCAGCGAAGTGGAAAACGCCCCGGGCCATTTGGCCCAGGGCGCTGGTTATCTTATGAAATCTCAGCAGCAGGGATTGGGATTGCAGCCGCAGTTGTTGTTGCAGCCACAGCCGCAGCCGTTGCCGCCCCAGCTGCCGTTGCCGCAGCAGCACCAAATGATGATCAGCAGAATGATAATCCAGCAGCAGTTGCCGCCGCCAAAGCCGTTATTGCACATACCGGAACCTCCTATGAAATCGTAGACCGACCGAACCGGTCTCAATCCATAGTATGCCGGCGCGGCAAAGGGGTTCCGGTTTTATTTCCGGCCGCTGGTGACGAGTGCGTCGGCCGCCTGTTTCTCCCGCACGGTGAAGACGCCCTTGTCCATCAGCGTGTCTCCCAGTGTCTGCCTGCTGCCGGACACCGCGGCATCCAGCGCGTAATAGGAGACGTATGCGAGATCCGCCCGGAGGAACGTGCCGCCCTGCAGGGCGGCCAGCTCGCCCTCCGTGATGACGCCATTGGTCAAGGCATTGGTCAGTGTGCCGGAGAGGTCCTTGTTGTCCGCGGAGCTGTATCCCAGTGCCCGGAGGATGAATTCCATGTATTGGCTGGCTGTCACCGTCTGGCTGGGCCGGAAGGTGGTGGCGGAGTATCCGTTGGTGTAGCCCTTGCTGTATGCGTAGCCCACGTATTTCTCGCTCTGGGTCCCGGGGGTGATGTCCGTGAAGGGAGTGGAGCCGGTGTAGGCCAGCGCATCATTCTCCTCGCCCAGGACGCGGATGAACATGATGAGGGCTTGCAGGCGGGTAGGGGTGACCTCCAGGTCATATCCCTCTCCGTAGCCGGTGAAGCTGCCTTGAAACAGGTGCATGGTCTTGAGCGCGGCAGCAATGGCGTTGTAGTCCGTGTTGGTGGAGTAGCTGAAGGCGTAGGGGCCCTGATAATCCACAACCGCCGTCTTGGAGGTGACGGTAAACACGGCGGTGGTTTCCTCAGCCACCAGATACCGGTGGCTGGCTGTAAGGGCACTGCCACTGGTAACGGTGGTCCCTGTGGTGACATCCACCACAGCGCCGGAGTTGAACGTGACCTGCATACCGCCCGCCAGCAACAGGACGCCCGTGCCGGTGGAGCCGGTCAGGGCGTCGCCTGCCTTCAGACGGGTCTCCGTCCACGTGGCGGCCCCGCTGTCGGAAGGAGCCGCGTCTCCGTTCAGCAGCGCCTGGTCAGAGGCGTCCAGTTTTTCCTCCACCCGCTGGTCTACCGCATCGGTGAAAGTGCCGGTGAGATAGGAGAGGGAGGCCAGCGGATCGGAGGCACCGCCGGCCGCGGCCAAGGCGTACACAACGGTGACGGTAAGTAAGAGGCAGACGGTGATGAGGGCAGTCTTGGTCTTCCTTGTCATAGATGATTCCCTTCCACGCTGGAGCGTCAGCGGTTGGCGATGCGGTAACTGAGGGTCAGGAGGCTGTCTGCGAAGTGAATGTTCTCAAACTGCACATCCGGGAGCTGACTGCTGAGCTCAATGTTGGTAAAGTTCCAAAAGCCCTTGACGCCCAGATTGATGAGGTGGCTGGCGGTGTCCTGGGCCACGGACTGGGGAATGGTCAGCACCACCACGTCCACCGGGTGGTCCTGTAGGAAGTGATCTAGCTCGGACATGGCGTATACCGGCACATTATTCACCACAGTCCCGATCACGGCGGGGGAGACATCAAAGGCTGCGTCCACCGTAAACCCACTCTGGGAGAATGGGAAGTTCTGCAGCAGTGCGTGGCCCAGATTGCCAACGCCGATCATGATGAGGTGGTGGTTGTTGTCCACGCCCAGGATATGACCGATCTCGGCCCGCAGTTCTTCTACATTGTAGCCGTAGCCCTGCTGGCCGAACTCACCGAAACAGCTGAAATCCTGGCGGATCTGAGAGGCGGTGATGTTCATCTCCTGCCCCAGGGAGTGTGAGGAGATGCGCACGACGCCGCGGTTGCAGAGGTCTGTGAGCTGGCGGTAATATCTGGGCAGACGCCGTATCACGGCGTCGGAGATGTTTTCCTTTCGCATATAAGTCACTCCTTGCTATTTGTTAAATCATTCTCAATTAAGTTTAGACCAAAATCAGGGACTTGTCAATTTTTTTAACAATCTTTTTATGAAAAATTTTTTCAAGAAAAGCTTTACAAAGTGGAAAAATGTTGGTATACTAAATAAGCTGTTTGAAGAAGATGTTGATGTATGCGCCTGTAGCGCAGTTGGATAGCGCGTCAGACTCCGACGTTTCAGGCTCGTTCAGTTGAGAGATGGTGCAAAGCGTTGGGAGTCCTTGGTTTTAACGGGCAGAGAGAAAAAATTCTGTTTCCGTTGACTACTATTTGACTACCAATTTTGAAAATCCCGTGTTATAATAAAATATAGTTTTTAAGGTATGCGCCCGTGGCGCAGTTGGATAGCGCGTCAGACTCCGACTCTGAAGGCCGCTGGTTCGAATCCAGTCGGGCGTACCAAAAGAAGAGACACTCGAATTTCGAGTGTCTCTTCTTTTGGTACGATTTCAGCGAACAGAACTATCAAGCTTACTGATGAAGATAAAAACTTTAGCTACAAGACGCGAACGAAGCGAATTAATAAAATAGCAACCTTACAATTAAGCAAGATCATAATAGCAGGAAGAATGCTATTTTAATAGCAACGGAGCAAGCGATATAAGAGAAAAGATTGGGGCGTCTTGAGATGCCAGTCGGTAGCGGACCCTTATAGGGCCAACTCAAGTCACCGGCTGAGCTAGTGGCTTGACTAATCAGGTGATGAACAACGAAGAAATCCATCATCGGAATGGCGCCCCTTTGGGACGCAGAGAAGATCTCCTACTGGCTGCGGCAAAGGCATCTGGAATGCTTCCAGGTGGTTACTGCAAAGGTCAAAAAATCTGTACAATCTCGATAAAGCCTCAATGTGCTAATAACTTAGAGTTAGACTATAGCTCAGGAATACATAAAGAAAGGGACCAAAAAATCAGAACAGGAGGCAACTACTGCGAATTAATGCAGAGTTACAAAAACAGGTGCAGAACTTCTTGACAACAGCGTTAAAGCAGACACGTACCTATGTAAGTACCTGCCTGCTCCAACGCATACCAAATCTAAATAGTTAATCTTATTTCTATGTCAGTCATCTGTGTTAGTTGCCACATCCTTGAACTTGCTGGACATTTTTTTGGAGATGATCGGTCCGAGCAGAGAGTACAGGATGGCGAGCAGGAAGAGGATCGCGATCGGGCGAGTGACAAATGGGAGAAGGCTGCCATCACTGACCATCAGAGCACGTCTGAGATTCACATCCAATGTTACACCAAGCAACATGCCCAGAACGATAGAAGCGGAAGGATACTGCATGCAGTCGAGGATATACCCGATGATTCCGAAAACGAACATCATAATGAGGTCGAATCTTGAGATATTTAAAGAGTATGTACCGATCACACACAGGACGGCGACGATCGGCATGAGCAGACCATTTGGCACGTCAATAATTTTGGTAACAGGTTTGGCAATTAGGACGCCTACCACCCACAGTATAACAGAGCCGAGGATGAGAAGGATTGCCATCTCATATGTAAACGTGGGATTGGTGGAGGTGAGCATCGGACCCGGACGGATACCCTGCAGCTGCAGTGCGCTGAGCATCACTGCGGCCGGGGGGCTTCCCGGAAGCGCCAGGCACAGCATCGGAATCAATGCGCCGCCGATTGCCGCATTATTTGCGGTTTCAGGAGCGATCACGCCCTCATAGCAGCCCGTCCCGAACCTTTCCGGGGTCTTAGAGGAACTCTTCGCGTTTCCGTATGCAAGCCAGGCTGCAATATTTTCGCCGACACCGGGCAGCAGGCCGATGCCCAAGCCGATCAAAGTCGACTTTGCGATCAGGAGCTTGTTTTTCAGCAGCATGGGGATGGTCCGGACCTGCTGCGTGGAATTCTCCAGCACGGGCTTGTAGTCCCGTTCTCCGCCGTTGCGCAGCTGCTTGATAATCTGCGGGATGGCAAAGAATCCAATCATTGAAGGGATCGGATTGATACCGCTCATCAGTCCTGTGATGCCAAATGTGAACCGCGGCTGCGCCAGCAGGCCGTCGATGCCCACGAGGGAGATGAACACGCCCATGAAACCGGCGATCCATCCCTTGATGGGCAGGTCCTTTGCAGTTACGCTTCCGCAGATCAGAATTCCGAAGAGGGTGAGGGTGGTATATTCCGCAGAGGTGAACATCAGTGCAAGGCTAGCCAGGACCGGGGTGATAAACATCAGCGCGATCGCGCCGACAAACGTTCCGAAAATGGAGGCCGCGCGCGTGATGCGGATTGCGGAGGCTCCCTGACCCTTCAGGGCTAGCGGATATCCGTCCAGGCAGGTTGCCGCGGCAGAGCCCGTTCCGGGGACGTTGATGGTGATTGCAGTGATAGAACCGCCGTAAATGGCGCCGATATAGACGCCCATCAAAACGGTCAGCCCCATGACACCGGACAGAGAATATGTCAGACCGACCAGCATGACGAGCCCCAATGTGGCCGTTAGTCCGGGAAGCGCTCCGATAATGACGCCTAAGGTGGTACTCCCAAACAGGGCCAGCAGGCCTGTCGGAGTGGCGTACATCAAAAGAGCGTCTATTACAGATTGAATTACTTGCATAACGTCCTCCTATTGATTACGGCAGCGGGATGCCGGCAACCGATCCGAACATGATGGTAATCGCAATGGATGCACACACAGAGACGACGACTGCCAGGACGATGCTCCTTTTGTAGAACAGAACCATCATGACCACTAGGTATAGGAAGGTGGCGATGAAATAGGGCAGGATATTCAGGAACACAAAGATGTACAATGCCAGCCACGCCAGGATGAAGATCGTATTGATCCCCTGCTTCGTCCGGATCGCATCCATGATTTTGGAGAGGGTGAACATCGCCAGGGAACCGCCCTTCCGATGGCCGTTGATTGCAAGATATACGCCGGTCGCCGCAAAAAAGACGCCCAAGAGCAGCGGCAGAAAGCCTGCGGACGTATAGAATATTTCGCCGCGGGACAGGTTGATCGAGTAGATGATGATAAACACACCCAGCGCCGCGAGGATAATACCCGTCAATATGTCGCTGCTTCGCAGATTTTTATTCTCCACGATACTCCCTCCCGGTTATCCGATGTATTCAATTCCGAATTCTTCGATGTCCACCTGGTTCAAGCCAAGGTCTACCAGCAGAGAACTCATCTTGGACTCCAGGCTGACCATGTACTCCTTGGCCTCCGCGCCGGTATAGCCGTACAGATCCCCGAACTGCTCCTCGGCAAACTCCTTCATGTCATCGGAGGCCATCGCGGTATTGAAGGCGGCCTCAATGACGTCCTTTACCTCTTGGGGAGTGTCCGTCTTCACGGCGATGCCCAGAACCTGGGCCAGGGGATAGTAGTCGTTTGCAACTTCAAAGTAGTCGCAGGCGGAGGGGACGGTATATTCGCCGACAACGTAGGAGTCGGTCTCCAGGGCCACGAGGGGACGGAGCTGACCGGCCTTGACATAGTCATTGATCTCGCCGATGGACGCGGCTACTGCGGTGACCTCTCCGTTCAGGCAGGCAATGATGGAGTCGCCGCTTCCGCCGTAAGGAACGTATTCCAGCGGGACCTCGCCGAGGCCCGCGGCGATGTAGGTCTTGAGGTGCCACAGCTTACCTCTGCCGGAATTGCTGACCTTCAGCTCGCCGGGATTCTCCTTCGCCGCCTCGATGAACTCATCATAGGTCGTATAGGGGGAGTCGGCGGCGACACAGAGGACGCCGGGGCAGCCGCCAATGATGTAGTAGTCGAATTCTGATGTGGTGTGGGTATGAATGCCGTTTGCCACATGGGTGGCCAGGCTCTCAGAGAAGCCCAGCCAGGTATAGCCGTCGGATGCGGACTCGGAGACCAGGTTCACGCACTCGCCGCCGGAACCGCCGGTGACGTTGGAGACATTCAGGCTCTGGCCGAGATCCTGTTCGAGGATGGAGCACATCTTTCTGACCCACACGTCAGTTCCGCCGCCTGCGCCGGCATGTACGTTGACTGAGATCGTATGATTCGGAAATGCGTCATCAGAGGAGGTAAACATCTGAACGCCCAAATAGCCAACCACGACCACTACCAGAGAGACGATGACGATAAGCAATTCTTTCTTTTTCATAATTGCTTCCCTCCATAACAAAATTGTAATCTGACGCCCAACTTCCGTTCGTGTTCCCATGCCGCATTCGCTCTTGGCAGCGCAGAGCTTTGGTACCGCTGGTGATGGCACTGGAAACACCAAGCCGGATTGGGAGTTTTCTGAAGTTTTTCTTACAGCAAGGTGTACAGATAGTTCATGACGGCCACGGGATTGCGCTCATACATCAGCTGATCCATCTTTGCGCTGTCGATGCGGCCGGCGATCTCTATGAGCTTGCTCACCGCCTGGAAGGAGCTGTTGAAGACCTCAGGGGCCGGATTCTCCTTCGGATAGACATCATATGTGAGCCACCCGCTGTATCCAATGCGACGCAAGTAGTAAAAGAATTCCACGAAATCCCAGAAATTGATGCTTCCGGGGATCATATCCCAGTCGCCGATGCGGTCATTGTCGTTGACATGAACGTAAAACAGCTTGCCGGCCTTGTGAAGCATCGCTGCGCTCTGGGCAGGGCGCTCGCCGGCCTGCAGGGCGTGTCCAATATCCAGATTGACGCCGATGTTTTCGCGATCGACCTCCTGGCACAGCGCCAGAGCTTCGCCTGCGCCGGCGATGAAGCAGCGGGTCCGGGGCTCGCTGTACTTGTACTCGATGCAGATCCGGATCTCCGGGGCCCTTTCCGCGGCGTAGTCTCCGATCTCCCGGAAAGCGCGGACTATGTTGTCATAGGCCACACTGTAGTCCATCTCAAAGAGGTAATCGTGGCCTTCGTTCAGCGGGCAGGTCGTAATGTATCTTACGCCCATCTCGTGTGCGCAGTCAATGCACGTTTTCATCTCCTGGACCACTTCGTCCACGTCTTCCGAGTGGGAAGAGGTAAAGGAGCCCCGCAGCCACTTGTCGTTCCGGCGGCACCGGAAGTTGAGGGCCGCAGCCTCATAGCCGTATTTTTTGAGGAGCGCATCCAGATGCGCCCTGTCGGCGAAGTCCTGGGGATACGCCAGCTCCAGGCCGCTGAGCCCCTTGATCTGCTTGGCAGACTCAAACTTGCCATCCAGGTCGCGGGGGCCCTGATACACCATGAAACGGTTCCGGATCTCGCCGAGGAAATTGGAGATAATTGCTTGCTTGTACATACCGTCACACCTCTTTACTTATGAATGAACATTCTCTCCGCATGTTCCCGCCGCACAGAGAGCAGGAACAGTACGGGAATTTTGCGCTTAGGAACACAAAGCGGAACTGGGAGCCTTATAAAACAAGCGCAATTGATTTTTCAGGTTTTCCACCGAGCTGTGAATCTGGTGCTTCTCAGCGCGGATGACCTCTTCAGGCGCCGCATCGGTATCCCGCCGGACCGTCAGCTCCACGATCATGGAGGCGTGGGGGCATTTTTCCGCGACCGTCTTCAGGATCCGATTCGTGTCCAGCATACCCAGGCCCCAAATTGTGCCGTTCATCGTAATGGAAGCCTCGCCCTTTTCCATACGGAAATCCTTGAGATGCACAGATTTCACATAGGGAAGCATCTTCGCCAGCGTCTCTTCCGGCCGCTCCAGAAGATGGATGGCATTCGTTGTGTCAAACACTGTCCCCAGCCGCCGGTCATCCACAAGCTCCACGACTTTTACGATTTCTTCGGTGGTGATATCGAAATGATTCTCAATGCCAAAGGTGAGCTTGTCATCGCATCCGCGCAGGACATGCCTGAATGTCTCCGCCAGATGGCCGCAGTCGGTGTCGTAGCCTTCATTTTCAGCGCCGACGGCGATGCGGATCATCTCTGCGTCAAACATCCCGGCCAGTTCCACATGGCGCATCAGATTGTCGTAGGTCGCGCCATACATGCCCAGTTCAACGCTCATCCCCTTGTCCTTCAGGTATTTCGCCAGCCTTTGCAGCTTGTCCGCCGGATAATCCAGATATTTCAAGTTCTCGCACAGCTGGATCCGGAGAAGCCCCATGGAGGCCGCATCGTCCGCAACTCCGAACGCGTCCAGCGGAGCCTGGGGACGGAACCATGCATTGCCGACCTGATAGCGATAGGCAAAGCTTCCAATGCCGAGTAGATTCTCCAAAAAAACGCCCCTCTCCTTGTCGTTTTTGCCGAAAACATATCGTGCGCACTAGATGGTTTTGACATTTTTAGCATAGCATTGACAGCCCAAAAAGAAAAATATATAATTTCATACATAGACGATAGGTTTTTCTTATGGATGGAGGCGGGCTATGAATTCGCTGGTCTTGAAATATATCCTGACGATAGCCGAGGAAAAGAATATGACCAGGGCCGCCGAACGCCTGTACATATCGCAGCCGTCCCTGAGCCAAAGCGTAAAAAATCTGGAAAAGGAACTGGGCGTCGACCTGTTTGAACGCTCGCAGCGGGGGAGTGTCCTCACTCCGGCGGGGGAGCACTATGTGGAGTGGGCAAAGCAGATCCTGTTCGCCGAGGCGATGATGAAGCGGAAAATACAGGATATATCGGCGAAAAATGTCCGGCAGATCAAATTCGGTACGACGCCGCAGCGAACCTCCTACATCCTGGATTTTGTGGTGAACCAATTTCAAAAAGAGTACGCCAACTATAAAATCTTCCTTGAGGACCGGCCGTCGACAGAGCTGTACGAATTGCTTGACAGGGGTAGCCTTGATTTTATTATTGACAACACTAATAATGATACCCTGAACTTTCGGAGCATCCCGCTGATCAGGGAAAATCTCCTGCTGGCGGTCCCCGGCACGGTTCGCCTCCCCGCAGAGACAAAATCCGGATATTGCTATCCCGTCGTTGATCTGGCATATGCGAAAGATCAGTCGTTCTGCCTGATGCCGGAGGATACCAGCCTGGGGAGATATTCCCTGACCCTGTGCAAAAAGGCCGGATTTGTCCCGGACATGCGATTGCAGTGCCGCCGGCAAGCGACCGCGCATCTGATGGTCCAGAAGGGCTTCGCAGCGACTTTTGTCAACGAACTCATGGTGCTGCTCGGCGGGGCGTCCCCGGATGTCAATTACTACTACATCACGCCTGATTTCCCAAGTATTGAGGTATCGCTGATATATCGCTCTGACCATACACCGTTAGAGACTGACCGCCAATTTGTTGAACAGATAAAAGCATTTTTTTCAGAGAAAATAGCGCACGCTTTTAAATGATACTGCCTGATTCATACAAAGAGCTGCTATTGCCCTGATCGGGTGAGGCCATTTTGCCTGAAATCCTTGCGTTGCAACGCTTCGGACCTCTATATAAGGCGCTTGTGTCAGATGTCCCATAGGGCAAAATCAAGATGAAGAACGCATAAACGGTGAAAATCGAGTGCTGTATTCCTTTTGTCAATCAGATAAGATGAGCTGCGGAAAAACCAATGATTAGGGTGATACCTATGTGGAATGAGATGAGAAAAGGAACTCCCGCACGTCTTCCGGGGTATCTGGAAGACGTGCGGGAGGCTGCAGTCGTTCCCATCATTCTGCTTCTAACAGCAGACAGAGCGGACGTTCTCCGGTTTATCAGCCTCTCTGATGGCTTTTTTACTGGATGGCAGAATGTCTTACCGTAGCGGTGCGGAGAGGTCATAGAGCCATCTATGGCGGGCTATGCCATGTCCGGGATATGTACTTCTCATAGGCGGGAGTTCCTGAATTGGGATCTGGGGCAGGACAATCCCATACTGGCATCTGCTGGGAGCCTCTGGTCCTGAATGTGGCATGATATCCCGAAATTTTCCAATATAGCACCCGCCAGAGATTAGGCATTCTGTGAAACCTCCTTATGATTAGCTTGTACACACAGCGCGTATTCTGCTGGCATACCCTTGGCCGCCGTGCGCTGCAAGAAGCGGGGATGAATGTCAACAGTTCCCCAGAGCAGGCAATCAAGACCCTGGTGCCAGGACTTATAGAGATGGCACGCAGCGAGGACGATCTCATCGAGGCGGTGTATCTACCTGACAGGACCTTCGTCTGGGCGGTCCAGTGGCACCCGGAGATGTCCTTCCGGGCTGACGAGAACAGTAAGAAGATCTTTAAGGCGTTTGTCGAGGCCGCTGCTGGGAAGAAGACCGCGTAATGAAATGCCGTCGGCCCATTTAACTGGGCGGGCCGCGTTGCTTGACAAACGTTATTATTCAACCTGCGGAAACCTCCACGGCTCTACCACGCACTGGTACAGAACCGCTCCGCAGTTCCGACAGATCACATACTTCAGCCGGTTGCCCAGGAGTCCGTTCCGCCGGAAGGTCACGATGGCCTCGTTCTGCTGCCAGCCGATCTCCAGGTCATACGATCCGCACCAGGCGCAGTGGGTAACGGGGATCTGCGGCTGTTTCGTTTCTCTGTATTTCATCAAATCTCCAACCCCTCCTGCAGAACCTGACTGGCCGCTTTCTTGTTCTTATCAAATGCGTGTGTGTAGATGTCCAGCGTGGTGGATGGCTGACTGTGTCCCAGCAGGCCCGCCACCGTGGCTACGTCGGCCCCGCCAGCGATTAGGAGGCTGGCGTTGGTGTGCCGCAGGGAGTGGACGTTCAGAGCGGTAGGCAAACCGTGCTTCTTGAGAATCAGTTTGAACCGCCAGGTGAAGGTGGAGGGCGTCATGGGGAGCCGATACCCATGGCGGCGGAAGACATAGTCCGCATCCTCCAATCTCCGCCTATCATACGTCTCCGTCTCCCAGGTGCACTCCCGCTGGAACTCTTTCAGCAGAGACTCCATCTCCAGAGAGAAGTACACATACCGATCACCGGCCACAGTCTTCGTCTCCTTGACGATAATGTCCTCGCCGGTGACCTTTACCACATTCCGCTGGATGTGGATAGACCGCTCGTGCCAGTTGATGTCACCCCATTGCAGGCCGCAGCACTCGCCCCGGCGCATCCCGGTGGCGATGATGAGCTTGAAGTAGGTCTCATACTTGAGACTTTCTTCCTCCAGCGCGGAGATGATCTTTTGTAGAGTTTCCGGATCTGCAATTTTCTTTTCCTTTTTCCTCCCCGCATAGCGGTATGTCCGCCAGGCGGGGTTATGATCCAGAAAGCCGCCCTCCATGGCATCGGAGAAGATCGTACACAGCGTTGCGTGTACGCCCTCCACGGTATGCTTGGAGAGCGGCCTTCCAGTTTCAAGGCTGATGACCTTTCGCAGATCCGCATAGAAGTTACGGAAGTGCTCGGGGCGGAGTTCCGTCAGTTTGTAGCGCCCCAGAATCGGCAGGAAGCGGTCGATGTCCTGCCGGTCCCGGGCCAGGGTGGACTTGGCCAGTTTGCCGGGTGCGATCTCCCGGAGCCACAGCTCCGTGTACTTCGCCAGTGTGATGCTCCGATCCACTTCTTCTTGAGGAAGTGACCTGCACTCCCGCTCGAACAGGACAGCCTGCTCCTTCAGCCATTTCTCTTTCTGCTTGTTCGTCAGCCCCTCCGGGGGATGAACGGTTTTCTGTTTTGGGCGGATACGGTTACCCTTGTAGTCATAGCCCATAGAGACCACCAGCAGGTAGCTGCTGCCCCGTTTTCGAATACTTGCCATGTTGTGTTGACCTCACTTTCTTTGGCCTCACTCCAGTTGAGGCCGGTTTTGCAAACACAACATACCGCAAGTGGGGAAGTAAAGCTATTGAAACTTTCGGGAAAGAACATTTTCTACGAAAGCAACAATCAGGCACTGCGGGATTTGGCGGGACACGCGGCGGCCAGATTGAACAGGGCTTTGCCCTCCGGACGGAGCATTGAACGCATGGCCCCGGCGGCCTGCTCTTTCTGCTCCTGCTGGGGATGGCAGTAAGTGCGTTCCAGAAAGCCGGTGTCCGCGTGTCCCACCAGCTCCGCCACCGTCTGCTTGTCTACCCCGGAGTGGAGCAGGGAGGTCACATAGTAGTGCCGCAGGGTGTGGAGATGATACTCTTTTGGAAAACCGATGGCCTCGTAGATCTTCCGCAGCCGTTTGGTGAAGGTATCCGGGTGAATGAGCTGCCCGTGGGCATCCGTGAAGAGATAGGGACTGAGTTTCCGATGCGCCTGCCGAGCCTCCATCTGCCTCCTGCGGCGATAGCTCATGAAGAACCCTCGAAGGTCGGAGGAGAGGACGATCTCACGGCTGCGGCCATTCTTGGTTGGACCCTCCACGACACCTTTTCCAGGGACAACGCTGCGGGAGCGGCTGATGGCCAGGAGCAGACCGCTTCTGCTGAACTTGAAATCCTCCCACTTGAGGGCGCACAGCTCCCCCCGGCGGCAGCCGGTGCACATGGAGAGCAGATAGAACATCCGGTAGTGCCGCGGCTCCTTTGCCAGAGCATCCAGCAGTTTCTGAATCTCCACGGGGGAGGGAATGTACTGTGTAGTGTGGCGTGCCAGCGGCAGATCGATCATCCGGGCCGGGTTCTTCAGAATGATCTCATTCCGCTTGGCGTTGGTGAGGACGGCGGAGACCACGGTCAGGTATTTCTGTACTGTGGCCTCCCCGATGGGCTTGCCACGGTATTTCCGCTTCCGCAGTTCTACCAGCATATTCTCCAGAGCAATCGGCCGCAGGCGGTTCAACTGGATGGTTCCGATGAAGGAGTACACCCTCCCCAGCATCCGGCGGTAGCTCTCCAACGTGCCGGGGGCATACCGGACCTGCCGGGCCAGCCACCGTTCCGCGTACTCCTGGAAGGGGAGATTTCCGTCCTCGCTGTACCCATTCTTGAACTGGCGCTCCAGTTCCTCTGTCTCGTGGGTGACATACTGCCGGATACCCCGCTTGGGAATGCTCTGCGGCACCCGGATAGTCTTGGCCTTACAGAGCTTTTTTCCGTCAGGCTGGTAGCCGTTGCTGACGGTGATCTTGAATCTGCGGCCGCCCAGTTGTTTAATACTTGCCATGTATTCAATATCCTTTCATCGTCATATCGTTGTGGTCTTCATGATCGTCCGGCTTATGGCCCAGAGCGATTTTCTTCACACGCTCCCGCCGAAGCGTTTTCCGGTCAGCGTGCTGATGCATCGTGGTTGCGTCCCTCACAGGAACAGTGTCCTGACCACCTTCCAGAGTGCGGCCAAGCCGGACCAGATCGTCTGCAAGACCACCATGCCAACCATGGTCGCCAGCAGGATCAGGACCAGCCAGATCAAGACCGACAGCGCGGTCCGGAGACTGGGCGGCGAGATAGAAAGCCCTCTCTTCTTCCCAGCCTGTTTCAGTGCCTCCCGAATCTGGGCCACATCCCGCACCAGAGCCTCCATCTGCGCCTGGGTGGGGCACACTGCCCCACCTGCTGGGACAGCTCCCGCAGCAGGGCCTCCTATGCCGCAACGCTGGCCTCCAGACCCTCCAGCCGATCCAGCAGTTCTTTCCAGTCCGCCTCTCGCAGCAGCACCATCGGTGGGGGGAGCTGTCTTGCCGGATTGATTCAGCCGTTTTGGTTCCTCTGTAGATAATCTCCGCTCGGATTCGGAACTCACGTTCTATGACCTCCTTTGTGTACTTCGATTCGTGGAGCCGGTCATCCCGGCACCTCATACCCTGGGGCGTGGTGTAGGTGATGTTCTTCCGGCCGTCTGTCCATCGCACTTGATACCCTTCACTCTCCATCAGGGAGATGAACTCGTCTTTGGTGGAAGCGTACCTCATGCATTGGTCGATGGTGTTTATCAACCGGAACTTCCAGCTCTCGCCCTTGGCAGCCGAGCGATACTCCCGGGTGCCCATTCGTTTCTGCTGGACCTGCTTCTGCGGAGGTGGAAGGATCGACAGATGGTGGGCGACGCAGATTTTATCATTGGACAGCCGGTGGGCCTGCAGGTCCGTGGCACTCTGGTGGAGCTTGCGGCCGTCCCGGAAGCTGACGCTGTTCACGATCAGGTGGCTGTGCAGAAAGTCGGTGTCGATGTGGGTTGCTACCAGCGCCTCGAAGTCCGGAAACTCCCGTTGAGCCAACTCCAGAGCGATGGTGCGGGCTTTCTGGGGCGTCAGATCGTCCTGCTCACTGAAGGACTGGACGAAGTGGTAATACTGCCGCCCATCTGTTTTCCGGAACCGCTCCTTTGTGAGTTGCATTTCAGAGCGGGCGGACTGGGCGGTGCAGTTCCAGCCTGACACCAGCCGCTGTCCTTCCCACAGCGTTTTTTCGTCCTGCTGGGTGTACCGCAGCACGCCGCCCAGGGCGCCCCGACCACCACCTCGGTTCTTGATGGCGGTGAAGGTAGCCATCTCAGGTCACCTCCCGCAGCAGATGGAGGAGCTGCTCACAGACCTCGCCATACTTGTTTGCAGAGGTCTCCGCCTCGTCGGCGTGCCATATGAAGTCCTCCAGCACATTCTTGTTGTCCCGCAGGAAGTCATACCAGGTGGAAGCTAGAATGAAGTAGCCCTCCATGCCCAGATTGTGAATGGCAGGGAGGAAACTGGAGTCGGTACCGTGGGCACCAGCATGATGAACTTGTTGTAGCCCACGTTGGAGGTGCTGGCGATGATGTCGTGCAGCAGGGCCATGTTGGTCTCATAGTTCAGGGTGATGGTGCTGGGCATGCCCATGTGCATGTAGGGATGACCGCCGTACATGGGGCAGGGGGAGCACGGTGGCTTATACGATGGATTTTTGGAGGGGCAGCGCAGAGGAGATCATCCGCCTGAACCATTTGAATTGATCCTGTTGACGAAGGCTTTGGATAACTATGTCATTACCATTGGGCGGCGGTTCGGCAGTCTGGGCAGGGCCGTTGCCCGCGAGGCGGCGGACCTGCTGTCCATTCAGTATTATGTCCGGGACATCGAAGAAGAGATAGCCAAGCGCATGAAGCAGCCGGTCAAGGAGATCAGCGAGGTGGAAAAGGATGCTGAGAGCCGCTTCGATGTCTTCGGCAACATTCTGGCCCAGGTGTTGGCACTGAGTCCTCTCCATAAGGGGGTATTGGAGTGCCCGCCCGATTTGGCAGAGCGACTCCGAAGGCGTTCCTCTCTGGAGATGGTCACGACATCACTTTGCCAACAAGGGGCCGGACACAGACTGCGCGGTGCTGCTATAAACGATTGGTTATCCCAAAGCACAGCCCTGTCCACCAATTTGGGTGGACAGGGCTGTGCCGTGCATGAAATGGCAGGTTCAGAATTGAAAAGTCGCTGTGTCTCTTGATTGGCCTCCGCCGCGGCAATGAACTCCCGGAATACAAGGGGGCCTGCCTACGGTAGGAACAGGGGCAGGGGCCTATTGGCTCCACATCGGGCTGGATGTCCGGGTCCGGCAGTTCTGCTTCCGGTGCCGGGTGGGCTTTTCCATTCAGAACCCGATGTACGCATAAAAGGCCCGGGCCGGTTGTTGCCCGCCTCTGATGACAAATACTGCCCCGTGCCGCCAGGGGGCCCTGGTGCCCAAGGCCGGGGCCAGACATGGGCCAGACTTCTGGAGGGCGACATTCACCCCGCCACCGGCAGCCGACCCGGGGAGGCCGCCGCAATTCCCGCCCCCGGGCCGAATACTGTGCTGCGGATCAGACGGAGAACAACAGGTCGGAGTAGGTGGGGAAAGGCCAGCGGTCAGAGCTGGTGAGGGTCTCCAGCTGATCGGCAGCCCGCCGGGCGGTATCCATATCGGGGATCAACACATCATGGCTGTATCGCATAGCTTCCGCAGCGTCCGCGGGAATTGCAGACAGGTCCGTCTCCAGCTTGTCGGAGGCGGCCATCAGGGCATCCGTCAAGCTGCCGATCTGGCAGGCAGTGCTGACCTCATACTGGCAGCAGGCACCCAGGTCCTTTTTGGTACCGGCCCGGCTGCACAGGTCCCCGGCAAAGGCGGAGACGGCGGGTAGGATTTGGCGGCGGATCATGTCCGTCATGGTCCGTGCCTCGATACAGATGACCGTAGAGTAGTTCTCAATATGGATCTCCGCCCGGGCCTCGATCTCCTCCTTGGTGTAGATGCCGTGCTTGACAA
>OIYD01001124.1_pt1 | contig 17406 bp, 9 predicted proteins | sample 1588141 | NCBI WGS metagenome assembly OIYD01 (sample SAMN03283259) | human gut metagenome | biome: human-associated habitat; material: feces | host: Homo sapiens | place: USA | collected 2013
AAATAATCAATCCACATAATGCAAAACTCAATGCATCAATGATTAAAGCTCCATGTAATCCCCAAAGCGTAATGCATATAGGAGCAATAATAATGCCTAAAAAATTCGCCCCATTCACAAAACTTTCTTTTAAAGCAATCCCTAAATCTAAATGATCTTTTGAAAGAATTTTAGGATAAATACTCGCTTCAACAGGTGTTCTAAAAGCTTCAAAACTACTGTTTAAAAAAGTAATCACAAACAAATGCCAAACAGCTAAATGACCACTCATATATAAAAAAGCAATCAAAAAGACACAAAGAGCACGACCTAAATCACAAACAAACATCATCAGTTTTTCACTCACATACTGACAAATCACACCTGAAACTAAACCAATAGTTAAATTAGGAATCACATTGACACCAAAAATACTTGCGGTTAAAACCGTTGAACCTGTTACTTCATAAACTAACCAAGAAAAAGCAATTGTATCAATGCCATCACCTAAACGTGTAATGATATTAGCCAACATGACTTTTATATAATTTTTTTCTAACCATAAATCTTTATATTTTTTCATTGTCATACCTCCCTAAGACACTCTCATTATATGAAAAAGACTTAGGTTGCGACTACCAACTCTACTTTGAAAGTGTAAACTATTGGTTGCAAAAGTTAAAATGCAAAGAAATTGCATTTTAACTTAATATTTTTGATTTATCAATAATTGGTTTTTGATAGGTATTTGGATTGTTTTCATCAAATTGCTTTAAAAAATCAATGCCGTTGATGCCGGGCATTTCCACATCCAGCGTCATTACATCAGGGGAGAGGTGCTGGAGTTTTGTCTTTGCATCCATGGCATTGACTGCATACCCCACCACCTCGATGCGGGGTGAGGCGGAAAGCCCCTGGATGATGACGCTGCGTGCCACAGCGGAATCGTCCACGACCAAAACGCGGATCTTTCGATTTGTGGTCTGCATAAGTACCGGAACCTTTCTTTGCGAGATTTACTGGTGCGTACCGAGTGGAAGCTTTTGATAAACCGCCGGGGCGGCCGTTCGGAACAGCCGGGTCTGCCCCAGAGATTCGGAGTGACTGATAAACAGGTATCCGGTTGGATGCAGGGCATCGTAAAAGCGCCGGACCAGGGCGTCCCGGGTCGCCTGGTCAAAATAAATCATCACGTTGCGGCAGAAAATTACATCAAATTTTAGCCGGAAGTGAATGGGGTCCATCAAGTTGAACGTGCGAAAAATAACATTCTGCTTCAGTTGGGGCGCCGCCGTATAGAGACAGGTGGTGTCATCCTTCACAAAATAGCGCTTGAGCCATTCACCGGGCATATCAGCGGGCAGCTTGTACTGCCCCGCCTTGGCCTTGGACAGGGCCTGCTGAGAGATGTCAGTGGCCAGAATCCGGGTGTCCCACTGGGATGCCTGGGGCCCAAAAAACTCTTTCAGGTAGATGGAGAGCGTATAGGGCTCCTCACCACTGGAGCAGCCCGCGCTCCAGATGGAGAGAACCCGGTCTTTCTGATGGCGGCGGGAGAGCTCCGGCAGTATCACATCGCGGAAAAAGGTAAAATGGTCGGGTTCCCGCATAAAAAAGGTATAATTCGTGGTCAGCTTATTGAGTACCAGCTCCAGATCAGCGGGGTCCTGCTTTTTGAGCAGGTGGTCCAGAAAGGCAGAGAAGTCCGGATACCCGCGCTCCCGAAGGGAATGGGAAAGACGGCTGGTAATCAACTGCTTTTTTTTACTCAGGTCAATCCCGTAGTTATCCTGAATAAAGCGCACCATGCGCTGAAAATCAGCGTCTGAAACGGACATATCGCGAAACAGCATATTCAAAACAGGAGCCTGCACTTTCTGCCCTAAGGCTGGTTGAGAATTTGAGGACAGTCAAAGACCAGCATGGTCTGTTCCTCGGACAGAGAACACATGCCGGAAACCAGATTCCGGGTGTCCTGAGAGGGAGAGGGCAGAATCAGCGCTGTATCCACATCAATCATCTTCTGCACAGTGTCCACCAGAATACCTACCAAGGTGTCCTCAATGTTGAGAATGATGATACAGTTGTCACTCTGACTGGGCTGTCCCAGCAGCAGGCGGATGTCTACGATCGGGATGATCTGTCCCCGCAGGTTGATGATTCCCCGGATGTAATTTGGTACTAGGGGCAGCTTGGTAATGGCGTGGTTGGTAATAATCTCCACCACGTAATCTGCCGACACGCCGAAGAGCAGGTTGTCCGAGCAGAAGAGCAGATACTTCACCGTCTGGGCATCCAGTGCCGGGGCAGGTACGCCCTCCTCCGGTACGGCGTTGAATTGGTTATCCTGATCCATGGTTATAATGCCTCCTTAACGAAAGGGAGAGTAGAGATTGGCCACATCCAGAATAATGCTGATGTTGCCATCCCCCAGAATCGTGCACCCCGCGATGCCGCTGCGCTTGATGTTGAAGCTGTTTAGGTAGCTGGGCAGGGGCTTGACCACGACCTGCTGTTCGCCCAGCAGCTCATCTACAAACAGGCAGTAGGAGAGTTCACCGGCCTCCAGCCAGATCAGGATGCCGTCCTCTACCTGGGTGCATCCCTCCTCGATCTGATAGAGCTCCCGCATGCGCACCACAGGATAAAAGCTGCCCATACACTTGAAGATCTCTCCGCCGGCAGCGTCGTGTACCAGTTGATCGGAGTGAATTTTGAAGGACTGGCGGATATTGTGGATCGGGATGGTGAAGATCGAGCCTCCGACAGATACCTCCATACCGTCCATAATTGCCGTGGTCAGCGGGATTTTCAACGTGGTGGTCATGCCTTTGCCAAGCTCGCTGGTGAGAGAAACGGTTCCGCCTACCGCTTCCACGTTCTGCTTGACGACATCCATGCCGACACCCCGGCCGGAAAACTCTGTCACCTCGGTATTGGTGGAGAAGCCGGGAGACATGAGAAAGTTGAGGATTTCACGGTGGCTGTACTCCACATCGGGGGAGGCAAGCCCGTTTTTGACGGCCTTGCGCAATACGGCCTCATCGTTGACGCCCTGGCCGTCATCCCTGATCTCAATGATAACCTCGCTGCCGGTCTGCCGGGCGGAGAGAGTAATCTCACCAACGGGGTCCTTGCCCGCACGGATGCGGTCCTGGACATCCTCCTCGATACCATGGTCCATGGAGTTGCGGACAATGTGCATGATGGGGTCGCCGATGCTGTCCACAATGGTCTTGTCAATTTCCGTCTCCTCGCCCACCAGTGTGAGCTTGGCCTGCTTGTTGAGCTTTTTGCACATATCCCGCACGATGCGGTGCATTTTCTGGAAGGTGGCGGATACGGGAACCATGCGCAGGGACATGGACACATCCTGAAGCTCATCCGTGAGCTTGCGCAGCTGACGGGCGGATTTGGTAAACTCATCCAGGCGAAGGCCCTTCAGTTCAGGGGAGGAGGTGACCATGGATTCGGTGATGACAATCTCGCCCACCACTGCGGAGAGCTGATCCAACTTGCTCAGGTTGATGCTGATCAGGCTCTCGCGGTGAGGCTGGGGTGCAGACTCGGCCTTGGGGGCCTCCCGGGAGGAAGCCGGGGCCGCCGGCTTTTCCGCCGGGGGGGACTGATGTTCCGGGGCGGCGGGTGGGGGCGCCTCCTGATCGATGGCCTGGTAGGTACGCACAGAGCCGGCGTTCGTGACTGCATGGATTGCAGCATCCCGCTGTGCCTGATCCCGGAAATAGAGCGTAAAGCCGGAGTCCACGATCTGCGCCGCCGTGTCGGGATTGTGCTCCACATCGGCGGGAAGGTATTGGAAGCTATCCTCGGAGCCGCCGTCGCGGATTGTGCTCACAAGCATGAATGCCCGCAGGTTCTCCATGCCGGCACCCTCGTCAAAGAAGATCTGGAGAGCATAGGGGAAGCCGGGGACGGCTGCCGGACCGGAATCCGGCGCGGCCGGCGGAACCTCGGCCGGCGCAGCGGCGGCGCCATTTTGAATTTGCTGAATAAAACTATTAACTTTTTGGAGAAGACTGTCGATCGTCTGAGTGAGAGGTTGTCCGTTTTCAATGCGCTCAATTTCCCCGCGGAAAAAGTCGATGATCTGGAACAGCAGGTCGAACAGGGCGGGGCGCAGCGCCTCCGGGACAATCTCCATCGATTTGTCACGGACAATGGCAAACAGATCCTCCGCCCGGTGTGCGATTGTCATCAGGGAACTGTATTCCATCATGGCTGAAGAGCCCTTGATGGTGTGCATGATGCGGAAGATCGTGTTGACATCCTCTTCGGAAAAGCTGTCCTTTTCCTCGGCGGCCAAAACAAGGCTGTCAAGCTGCTCCAGCAGGGAATTGGTTTCGAAAAGGTATGCCTCTAAAATGCTGTCGTTTCCATTGCCCATCGGTACATCCTTCCTTTGCGTTGAACTTCTGATGTTCCGATCGACAGGATTGGCCAAAAAATAAGAGCAGAACGCGAAAAAGATACATGGAGTGGAATCCGGCCGCATTGCCACCCTCTCCAGGAATGAGATTTTAGAAAAGGGTGATTTGCACGTGGCGAATTTAGTGGGCGTGACCAATCCGGTTCCCAATTATGACGCCTCAAATAACAACCGCACACTGCCGGCAGCCCCAAAGCCAAGTGACACCCGGATTCAGAACATCCCGGACCCCAGCCGGGTGGGCCGGCCGGACGCCCGTACCGATCAGCAGGGGGCCAATGATGCGCTGAACTCCGGTGTGCTGCGCTATGATTCCAACCTTCAGTTTTTCCTGCAGCAGATGCGGGATATGCCGGAATTGGGGGCGGAACTGTCCAAGCTGGTCACACTGATGCAGGGATTGGTAACCACGCCCGGCTTGGCGGCAGGTGTGACAGAAGAGTTATCCGGATTTCTGGAACTGCTTAAAATGGACCCCGATGCGTTCCGACAGTTTTTTCAGACGCAGATGGAGGCGGGCAACCGATTTGCAGGGCCCCTCTTCTCCCTGCTGAGGGAGGTTTATCAAAAGACGCCCGGCGATACCGTGCGGGGGGCAATTCTGAACTTTGCCAAACGCTACAGTGATTTTTCCGCCACGGGTCACATTGGACGCAGCATGCTCTCCCTGCTCCGGCAGCTTTCGGACTATCTGCCCCAGAGTTGGAGGGGACAGTTGGCTGAGCTGACGGGGAAGCTGGAAAACGGCCTTCAGGCCGGGGCGCGGGCGGAGAATTTAGAGCTGCTGCAGGGACAGATTCTGCCCTACCTGGGTTCTTATATCAAGCGTTATCACGATATGGGAACAGCACGGACGCTGCTTGGGATGCTGATGCTGCATATGGCCCGCTATGAAAACGGCGCGGAGGAGGGGGTCATGCTGGCGTTCCGGCAGTTGGGCGGCTATGGAGATACCCTGGCCGGTCTCAATCAGTTGGACGATCAGACGCTGTGGAAGCTGCTCCGGGAGAACCAGTTTACCAAGGCCGCCCAGGCGGATACATTTACGGAGCAGCTGGCCCGGACGGCGCAGCGGGCGCTGCAGGGAGAATACGGCACGGACCTGCGGGAGGCGTTTCAGGAGATCGTGCGGTCCATGCTGCTCAATGAGAGCGTATTCCTCCCGCTGCACCATACCATTGTCCCGCTGGAGTGGGAGGGCAGGCGGATGTACTCGGAGTTATGGGTGGACCCGGACGCGGAGGAGCGGGAGGAGGCCCGGGATGGGCGCGGGGACGGACATAAGATCCAGTTCCTGTTCAAGATGGATCTCCCCTCAGTGGGCTTTTTGGAGATGACACTGGGGGCCGGAAAGGAGCAGGTGGATGTGAGTGTCTACGGCCCGGACAGTGTGACAGCCCACAGCAGCCTGATTGCGGAGGATTTAGGGCAGATTCTGGCCGACCACGGCCTGAAGGGGAGAAGTGTCCAGGTACAGAAGCACACCCGTCCGCTGACGCTGACGGAAGTATTTCCGGGACTGTTTGAAGGGGAGCGCGGTATCAATGTCAAAATCTAAACAGGGCGGCTCCGGGCGCGCGGTGGCCCTGCAATATGGTCCGGGCAGTGGTGCGCCGGTGATTGTGGCGTCCGGCATGGGCCACCTGGCCGAGCGGATTGTAGAAGTGGCGGTGGACAGCGGCGTTCCCGTCTATGAGGACAATTCCCTGGCGACCATTCTGTCCCAGATGGAGCTGGGCAGGGAGATTCCGGAGGAGCTCTATCAGGCCATCGTGGACATTTATATTTACTTTTTGCAGTTCGACCCGTCGGACCCGGAGAAATACCGCCGGGAGCGCCGGGAACGGCTGGAGGCGAAGCAGGCAAAGGAGTGAGTATGCGATGAGCTATAAATACATGCTGCTGGACAGCCGGGGAGCCCCGGTGGCCCAGGGGGTTTCCGAGGATGGACCGGAAAAAAACGTTTGGCAGCTCCGGATCGCCCACGGGGATATCAAGCGGGTGCTGGGGCATGAGTACATCAGCCTGGTGGGAACCTCGGAGCAGTTCCCGGCGATGGAAGGGCGGATTGTCCGGTGCCGGGATAATCTCGTCTCGGTAGAGTCGGTGCGCATGCTGGGGGAGGAGGTGCGCCGCAACCTGCGCATGCCGGTGCGGTTTGAGAGCTTCCTCTATCCGGTGAGCGGCCGGTGGCGCGGGCGGATGCCGGTATTGAGCAACGATCTGAGCTGCGGCGGAGTGGCCTTTTTCTGCGCCCGGAAGCTGGAGGTGGACGAGGTAGCCGAGATTGTAATCCCGGTTACAGCAGAGCCGCTGGTACTCAGGGTAAAGATTTTACGCGAGCGGCCCTCTCCGGAGCCGATTCCTCTCTATGCGGCGGAGTTTGTTGATATGCTCCGTGAGGAAGAAAATATGGTCTGTGAGGCCGTGTTCAGCCTTCAGTTCCGGCATACGGCAGAAATGTAAGCAGAGCAAGAGAAAGGATGGCGAAACGATGATGAACCTCTGGAAGGGAACTGTGCGCCGTATAGGCGCCACCCTGCTGGCATGCGTCCTGCTGCTGGGGCTGCTCCCGCAGCTGCCTCGCCAGGCCGGGGCAGCCTATACAGACTCCTATTTGCAGCAGATGGTGGATTGGGGCTTTATGCGGGGGGATATATCGGGGAACCTCCGACCGGACAACCCCATTTCGCGGGCGGAGTTTGTGACGGTGATCAACCGGGCGCTGGGCTATGAGAAGCTGGGGGGCGATCCCTTCCAGGATGTGCCGGATTCCGCCTGGTATGCGGAGGATGTGGATATCGCCTATACGGAGGGCTATATTTCCGGCACGTCCAAGACCACCTTTTCCCCCGACAGCAGCATTACCCGGGAGGAGACGGCCATTATCCTCACCCGAAATCTGATGCTGCAGCCGGATACCGGCGAGAACACCAGCTTTACCGACAGCCGGGAGCTGAGTGAGTGGAGCCGGGGCTATATTGCCACGGCAGCCCGGTACGGCCTGGTGAACGGCTACCCGGACGGCAGCTTCCGCCCCAAGAACCAGATTACCCGCGGAGAGGCGGCGATCCTGGTGGTAAAGGCCGTGGGCACCCCGGTGCAGACAGCCGGAGTCCACAGCCTGGGGAGCACCTGGGGCAATGTAACCATTACGAGCTCCGGCGTCACCCTGAGGGATACCGTGGTGGGCGGCAACCTCTACATAACGGGCGGCGTGGATCTGGGCGAGATCACGCTGGAGAATGTGACCGTGCTGGGGGAGATCGTCATCAGCGGCGGCGGCGTGAGCGAGGGCGGAGACGACAGCATTGTGCTGCGCAATGTGAACGCGCCCAAGCTGATTGTGGACAACATCCCCAACCAGCAGATTTCCATCCGCGTGGAGGGCGACGGGGTCATTGAACATACCAGCGTGCGCACCGACGCCTATCTGGACGACCGCACCCCCGCGGGGTACGGCCTGAGCAAGATTGCCCTGGAGGGGGAGGACGGCCTTTCCCTCAACCTGGCGGGCAATGTCAAGGAGGTCACGAACCTGACGCCCAAGTCCCGTATTGGCGTCGCCAGCGGACATGTGGATACCATCAACGTGGACGAAAAAGCCACGGATTCGACTCTGAACATTGCCTCGGGCGCTGAGGTGGACAACGTGAACCTGGACGTGGCCACCTCCGTGACCGGCGACGGGGACATCGGCCACCTGACCGTCAACGCCCCGGGCAGCACGGTGACGATGTTGCCGGATCAAATCACTATCCGGCCCGGCGTGGAGGCCACCATCGACGGGGAGAAGATGGACAGTGAAGCGGCGGCGGAGTCCTCGGCGGACCCAAGGCTGCTGGCGGGCTACCCGGAGGTCACGGATCTGGCGCCCACCAGCGCCACCGCCCGGTTCAGCGCCAATAAGAAGGGTACCGTCTATTGGGCGGTCACCTCGGTGACCGACGGCTCCGTGGGGGTGGACGATTTGCTCAACCCCTCGTCCTACAGCCCCAAGATTGTCAAGAGCGGCACCCTGAGCCTGCCCGGCTCCAGCCAGCCGGGCAGCGTCAAAATCAGCGGCCTGACCTCCGACGGCTCCTACTACCTGTCCGCCGTCTTTGTGGACGCGCGGGAGGAGCGGAGCCCGCTGAAGGTCATCTCCTTTACTACGCCGGACAACACCGTGCCCAATTTCGCCTCCGGTTACCCCTATATGTCCAAAATCACCAGCACCTCCGGGCAGGTGACGACCATGGCCACCAAGTCCTGCCGGCTGTACTGGGCGGTGCTGCCCAAGGGGGCGTCCGCCCCCACGGCCAACGACTTTAAGGCCAACGCCGTCAGCGGCAATCTGGGCTTTGGAACCCTCGATGTGACCAAGAACGTCTCCAATACATTTGACGTGAACAACGTCCCTCTGGAGGAGCTGGAGTCCTACGACCTGTACCTGTGGCTCACCGACGTGGACGGTGGGCAGAGTTCCGCCGTCAAAAAGGTGTCCTTTACCACCGTAGACGGTACACCGCCCCGCTTCAATACCAACCCTACAGTAAATAAGGTGAATGCCACCTCTGTGGGGCTGTATGCCAACCTGAACGAGGCGGGCACTCTGTACTGGGTGGTGGTGAAGGAGGGGGAGGAGTACCCCAAGCCCCTGGCCGGACAGTCCGGAAAGGTGGATTTGAGCAGCGACAACGCCAAACTCCAGGTGTCGGCCGGTATGAACGCACTCAAGAACGGGAAGGTTACCATGACCGAGGGGAAGGACGTCTCCTTCACCGTCAGCGGCCTGGAGAAAGAAACTGCTTATGACCTCTATTATGTGGCCCAGGATAAGGCGGGAAACTACTCGGAGACGGTGGGAAAGATTACGATTCATACGCTGGATCCCAATGCGCCCACTGTAACCCAGGAGTTCACCAAGTATAACGGAACCGACTCCACTACCCCACTGCCCAATACCGATGTCCGGCTGGTGTTTAGCGAGGGGATTCAGGACGCGGGGACGAACCAGAACCTGTATGAGCTCTATCAGAAGGTGGCGGCTGGCACCGAGCCGAAGTCAAAGCTGGCCGGGCTGCTGCGGGACAGCATTAAGCTCTACCAGGACACCGGAAACGGCCCGGCCACTCAGGTTGTGGATTACAAGGATGACAAGGACAACTGGACGATCAATTACGAGAATGTGGTGATCAAGCAGGAGGATGGCAAGACGGTGGTCGTGTTCCCGGGTTCGGGCGGAAGTGCCGATGCCGCCCTCAACCTCCAGAGCGGTGCGACTTATTACTTTGAGATTGAGGCCGGAAAGATCGCGGATACCTCTGAGAGTAAGAATGTCATGGGTAAGGTGACTCTGGACAAGTTTACAACGGTATTTGCCCAGGTAAATATTTCCACTGTCAACCAGGCTGAAATCACGGTCGGATCGGGTCCCGATAATAAGAAAACGGTTAATGCGGTATGGAAGCTGGACCCTGTGACCACAGATAAAGTAGGCGACTTCATTGATTGGGATATGCTCATTTGGACGGATACCAATCTGAGCTTTAACCTCTATCGGAGCACCGACGGAGGTCCGTGGGAGCAGTTGAACAAGAAGGGCGAAGTTACAATTACGCTTTCCTCTGCAACTGAAGGCTTTCTGGGCGTCAGTCTGACCAAGGATTTCTTGAAGGTGGGCGAAACGATGACCGATTTTGACCCGCTCAACGAACTCAAGGAAGGACAGACCTACGAGTACGCCATGGAATTTACCAGCGTGAACGGGGAGAGGGACAAGCAGGCGTGGAACGGACGGGTCAATATCCGCGTCAACGTGGTGGCGGGAAAAGACAATGATCTGCGTATGATGGCGACATCGGTGACGGAACAAAACTGGATGGACACAGTGGTAAACGGCGATCTCACAGACATTGGGCTGCCGAAAGACTTTACGTTGAAAGTGCCCTTTAGCGACCAGAGTATCCCGGAGTTTACAAGCGGATACCCCAAGTTTACTCCTGGTGCGACCGATGCACAGATGGAGCTGCTGCTGAACCGGCCGGGTACGGTCTACTATGTAGTGGCGCCGAAAGGGGATATCCTGACAACGGACAAGGACGGCAATAACTATAAGGATGAGCCTCACTATTCCAGCCTCCCTATAGAAGGCGACAGTACAATTACTATGCCCTCTTTCAATCAGCCGCAGGTCATGGATATTTTGAATCCGGAGAAGAGTTACAGTAAAAATCCCAGTATCAAGTATGACAATACTGCATGCCAGTCCAGCGTGGTAAAGCTTTCGGTGGAGGATCTGTCTCCACAGACAGACTATATCGTTTACTTTGTCATTCAGAATACGGCGCAGAACTATTCTGAGGTACAGTGTTACCGGTTTACCACGACAGATGTGGGGACGCCCTATATTACGTTGAACAACCAGAGCCCGGATGTACAATTTAAAACCTCGGAGAGCTCGGAGCTGAATTATGTTCTGGTGGCATATAATCAGATTCCCGATTTTCTGAAAGGAAAATTTGCCACTGAGGCCAATATGGACCAAGAAGATTTAAAGAAGTTCCAGAGCTCTGGCTTGAATCAGGATATGACTATCCTTGAGGCGCTGATTGAAACGGTGCGTCAGGGAAGCGGAAATGAAGGGCCCTCTGTCTTTGATATGTATGCAAAGGCATCTCTCCGCGACCGTGTTGGGAAATTGATTCGGCGGAATCAATCCGGCGACAGCATGACTACCGTGGCGTCCGGCCCGATCAGCCTGGAGAAAAATGTACCGCAGGTAAAGCAGTTTGAGCAGTACATGAACATGAATACACTCTATTACTGTCTCGCGGTTGCCCGGAACAAGGACGGCACGGAGGATGGCTTTAAGGCGATCGGCGGGGTCAATATCCCGGATAATGATCCGCCGGTTCTCACCGTAACGGGTGGAAAGGCCAACGCCACGGGTACAGGCTGGTCGGGAACCGTGACGCTTTCGTTCAGTGAAAATCTGTATTGGCTCAGCGAGGACCGGCAGACGCTCAAGGAGGTCTGGACAAAGGCTCCGGCCACTCCTGCTGAAAAGAAGAAGGCGGTCTATATTCTGGACGAGGCCTTCGGCATCGGCGGGAGTGCGGCGAAAAAGCTGAAACTGGCGAGCGGGGCTCTCGCCTCCCCGAGCGGCACATTCACATTCAGCTATAAGGGAGTCGTGGAGGGAGACACGCTGGTGTTCTTTACCACCGGTTACGCCAGCGATATGAACATGAACGGACGTGGGATGGAAGCAAAGACAAAAACAATCCTGACCTATGTGACAGAGGCAGGCGGCACCGGGCAGTTCCTGACAAACGGACGTTTTGTCATTACGCAAGGTGCGATTGAGGGGGATTCTCCCACTACGTAGCCGCGAATCATGTTGGAAAGCAGGGGACGGGCAGACCCTGCCAGTCCCCTGCTTTCCAGAGAACAAAGGAGTGATTTTCCGTGAAAAAGAAGGTGGGGGCAAGGGTGCTTTCCCTCCTCCTTTCCTGTGTTTTGCTGGGGACGATGCTCCCGGCGGCGGTGGCTTCGGCTGATCCGGCGCCGACCTACAGCATAAAGGTGGAGCCGTCGAGTATTGACCTGGTAGAGGGCGAGTCCCTCCCGCTTAAGGCCATCGTAACATCGGATACAGGCCCGCTTGATGAGGATGGACTGAAAGGCGCGGGGCTGTCGATCCGCTGGGAGAGCGGGGACATTGGCCGGGTAAGCGTGGAATCAACAGGCACCCTGACCACCAAAGTGATGGCCGTAAAAACAGGGGAAACGACCGACGAAAAAAAGGTTACCATTACTGCCTATCTGAACAGTGGGACAGGTGATATCGGCAATGCAAGCTGTGAGATCACGGTAAAACCGGCGGTCACTCCTGGAATATCCATTGACCCGCCTGCCGTTACGGAGATTGATATTGGGCAGACCCTCCAACTCACCGCCAAGGTTACACCGGAGGGGGCCCCTTTGACCTGGAGAAGCGAAAGCCCCTCGGTTGCCACCGTGAACAGCGCTACGGGTGAAGTCAAAGGCATGGCCCCCGGCAAGGCCGTCATCACGGCGATTTCGGGAAGCAATACGGACACCTGCGAGATCACAGTAAAGGGTATCCTTCTGGATGAAACCTCTCTGACCATGAACGAGCGGGACACCCACACGCTGAAAGCGAATCCGTATGGCTCGCTGGGGACGTTGAAGTGGACAAGCAGCAAACCGGAAATCGTCACGGTCACCGGGGACGGCTACCTCTATGCCAAGGCCCAGGGCGACGCGGTGATTACAGTTTCCGATGCCAGCGGGAATTACCAGGCCGCCTGCTCCGTCACTGTCAAGCGCAACACCGCTGATATCATTTTCGGCTCGGCGGGGGCGGGGGAGCCGCTGGCCTTCTCCTCCCTTCGCTCCAAACTGCAAAACCAGTGCAGCAGCGTGTTGGGAAGCTCTCTGCGCTACATCAGCGGACTGACAGTGGACACCCGGCAGGGTACTCTCTACTACCAGTACAAATCTGAGGGAGATACCGGAAAGGGCGTGGGCACCGGGGAACAATATTATGCCGATCCGTCTCTGGGGCAGATGTCCCTCTCGGAGCTGTATTTTGTGCCGAAGCCGGATTTCAGCGGAACCGCCGTTATCCACTATACCGGCTATGCCAGCGGGAGCTCCTTTTTCCAGGGGACGATTGAGGTCACGGTGGAGGAGCAGGAGGATGTCTCCTACTCCGTGGCCGGACAGCAGCCCCTCTCACTGAACGCGGATGACTTTAACCGGATTTGCCGCAGCCACACGGGCCGGGAATTGAGCTATGTCATCTTTTCCCAGCCGGACAGCGGCCGGGGGACACTGTATTACAACTATATCTCCGAGCAGAATTACGGCAGCAAGGTGGACACCTCCAAGCAGTATAAGCGCAGCGGGAGCCCCAACCTGTCCGACATCACCTTTGTGGCTGCCGCAGGCTACCGGGGAGAGGTGGTGATCCCCTATACCGGCTATGACAGCAACGGAAGCTCCTTCCGCGGACGCATTACCATCCGCGTCTCTCAGGCTCAGAACACCGGGGATCTCACCTACACCATTGCCCAGGGCGGCAAAGTGACCTTTGATGACGACGATTTTAACGACCTGTCCAAGGCTGTGACGGGCTACCCCCTGGATTACGTGCAGTTTGAGCGGCCGGATTCCTCCAAAGGGGCGCTTTACTACGACTACTCCAGCAATGGCAGCTATGACAGCCAGGTGACGGAGGGACGCAGCTACTACCGTTCCTCCTCCCCCTATCTCCGGCGAGTTACATTTGTAGCGGGGAAGGATTATTCCGGCACGGTTCATATCCCGTTTACCGGCTGGGACACCAAGGGCAACCGCTTTTCCGGCACAGTGGCGGTGGAGGTGGGGCGCACGGGTGACGGCGATGTGCGCTACTCCACCTACCGGAACGGACGGATCACCTTTGATGACGGCGATTTCAATACCCTGTGCCGGGAGCTGACCGGCACTACGCTGAACTATGTGCGCTTTGAACTCCCGGACGCTTCGGAGGGGACGCTGTATTACAATTACAGAAACGGCAGCTACGACAGCAAGGTATCCGAAAGCCGGAACTACTACCGTTCCAGCAGCCCCTATGTGGACCGGATTACATTTGTCCCCAAGAAGGACTTCTCCGGCACCGTAGACATCCCGTTTACCGGCTGGAGCTCCGCGGGAGAGAAATTCTATGGAACGGTAATCATCGGCGTGGACAGCGGCGACACAACGATACGCTATCAGACTAAACATGGAAAGCCTGCCGCATTCGCGGACGGGGACTTTGACGATTTGTCGGAGCTGCTGACCGGAGAGCACCTGAACTATGTGCGGTTCCAACTGCCGGACTCCGGCGAGGGCACTCTCTACTACGACTACGATGACGGGAAATACGCCAGCAAGGTGTCCGCCAGCCGGAATTACTACCGCTCCAGCAGCGCCTATTTGGACCGGGTCTCCTTCGTTCCGGACGAAAACTTTTATGGTACGGTGAAAATCGGCTTTACCGGATGGAACACAAAGGGGGAGCGCTTTGAGGGCACCATCGAGATTACAGTGGAAGAACCGGCCGGCGCCAGCGAAATTGTATATACCACCCTGGGGACGGCGCTGCCCTTCCGTAGCCAGGACTTTCGTACCGCCTGCGCCGCACGCGGAGAGGGCGAGCTGCGGGAGGTGCGCTTTACCTCCCTGCCCTCCGGGAGCGCGGGGCGGCTGTACTACAACTACCGGGATATCAGCGAAAAGGGGACCGAAGTGCGCACCGGTACCCAGTACACCCCGGACGGCAGTCCGAACCTCTCAGATCTCACTTTCCTGCCCAAAGCGGGCTTCACAGGCAGCGTCCAGATTGGCTATGAGGGCACGGACAGCCGTGGAAAGACCTTCCGTGGGCAGATCCGCATCCAGGTAAATCAGGGATCGGGCTCCCGTTACTTCCAGGATATGGGCAGCTATGCCTGGGCTGCGCCCTATGTGGACCTGCTGTATGAGGCCGGCGTAATCACTGGTACCGGCGGCCAGCGCTACCGCCCCGCCGACGCGGTGAGCCGGGGGGATTTCATGCTGATGCTCTACCGGGCGTTCCAGCTTACCCCGGCCAGCGGCGCCGGGTTCCCCGACGTTCCGCCGGGCAGCTACTACGCCCAGGCAATCCAGGCGGCACGGGCCGCCGGGATCGCCAGCGGCTATCCGGACGGGGGCTTCCATCCCCAGGAGCATGTCACCCGGCAGGATGCCATGGTGCTTCTGGAGCGCACCATGCAGGCCACGGGCTGGAGCCTCGGGGCAGCGAATACCGGCTATCTCTCCGGATTCCGGGACGGCGGAATGGTGGCGCCCTATGCGCAGGAGGCCATGTCCCATATGATAGAGTATGGTATCATCACCGGTACGCCGGAACAAAAACTGAATCCCATACAGTCGATTTCACGGGCGGAAATGGCGGTTATGCTCGCGCGTGCAATCACTTTCTAAAAGAATTCAAAGGCCCCCCGGCCATAGTGGAAACACTATGGCCGGGGGGCCTTTTGCGTTTTATGGACTAATAGTGTAAGAAATATCTAAAATAATAGCTTCCTGGATTTCGTTATGTGAAAAGACTAAAATGGGTATTACTATAAATGAAATGGAGGGAATAAAACCAGTATGCAAAAATTAGTGAATCAGACCTATCAATTGGCGGAAAATGCAGTGGAATCGTTTAGAAAGCAGCTTATATTGGATGAAAAGAGAGAAGCGACCATCCAAAAATATACTCATGATGTTCGACGCTTTTTATCGTATCACGGAAAACAGACCGTCTGTAAGGAGGATGTGATCCAATACAAGGCCTGGCTGGCGGAGCATTACGCTGTGCGCAGTACCAATTCCATGCTGATTGCACTGAACCAGTTTTTACGCTTCCAAGGGGCCGGGGACTGCTGCGTCAAGCCGCTTAAGGTACAGCGGCAGACCTTCTGCGATAAGAAAAAAGAGTTGAGCCAGGCCGAATACTTCCGCCTGCTGGAGGCAGCCCGACGAAATGGGGATATGCGGCTCCACCTGGCGATTCAGACGATTTGTGCGACTGGAATTCGGGTAAGTGAACTTGCCTATATCACGGTGGAAGCGGCCCGTCTTGGAAGAGCAATTGCAAGCAATAAGGGGAAAAGCCGTATCATACTGATACCAAAGGAGCTGTGCCGAAATTTGCTGGACTATGCCAGGGAGCGTGGAATCCAGGATGGACCAATTTTTGTTACCCGCGGGGGGCGGACACTGAACCGCAGCAACATTTGGAATGCCATGAAACGGCTGTGCAAATCTGCACAGGTTGGGCCGGAAAAAGTATATCCGCACAACCTAAGACACCTGTTTGCCCGTACTTTTTATAAAAAAGAAAAGGATATCTCGCGTCTGGCGGATATCCTTGGGCATGAAAATGTCAACACGACCCGGATCTACGTTGTCTCCAGCGGGGCGGAACACCGGGAACAGTTAGAATCGCTTCACCTGACAGTTCCGTATCAAGCGGCATGCCAAAATCAGGAACAACATAATGACACATTATGTCGTTCCGCACTCGACTAATTTCGCCAAATTCCGACTTTAATTTTATACCATTTTTTTATTTACTTCAAGCCCAATGTTTCTAAAAAAAGAAGTTTATTCTTAACTATAAGAATTGCGAAAATTGCAGCCGCCTTTTATGTATTCTTACAGGGCCCTTCAAGTGAGTACCTCTGCATTTGAAACAACAGCTTCAAAAGCCAGCTTGATTCAACAACATAATGTGTCATTATGTTGTGGATCAAGTCGGCTGTTGATAGGAACCACCCAGAAAAGAGGGAAGGAAGGCGCTGTTGTGAATATTCTGACCAGCAACTCCATGCTGATGCTTCAGCGGTCCATGGGATTTCTTTGGAGCAAGCAGGACTGTATTTTAAATAATCTGGCCAACGCAGAAACCCCCGGTTACAAGACCCAATATGTCACATTTGAGGAGAGCCTGAGGGATGCGGTTCAGGCCGCGGCGGACAAGCCCCAGCCGGGCGCCGCCATGCGTGAGGCAATTGCAGACACCCCGGTACAGCTTCACGAGGCGCAGGAGAGCGTCCGGATGGACGACAATGGGGTGGATATTATGGAGCAGTCGGTGGAGCTGGCGCGAAATGGCTATCAGCTCCAGTATGTCATGAGTGCTATTTCGGGTGAACTGTCGCTGCTGCGTACCGCAATCCGGGGATAAGGGGGAATCAAAGTGGCGTTTATGAGTTCAATGAACGTGGTAGGCTCGGCTCTGACTGCGGAAATGCTGCGCCTAGATGTGATCTCTGAAAATATAACGAACATCAACACCACCCGTACCGAGGGGGGCGGCCCCTATCGGAGAAAGGTTGTGGTGCTGGAGGAGCAGGGGGAGCGCACGCCGTTTCAGTTGGCGCTGGCCCGCGCCGGAATCGCGGCGG
>OIYD01001126.1_pt1 | contig 17382 bp, 10 predicted proteins | sample 1588141 | NCBI WGS metagenome assembly OIYD01 (sample SAMN03283259) | human gut metagenome | biome: human-associated habitat; material: feces | host: Homo sapiens | place: USA | collected 2013
GCACCCGGAGAAATCGTACTTTCGCCAGTTTCCAAAACTTTGTAATAGATTCCACACGGCAACGCGCAAACACCTTCCTGAAAAGACAGTTTTTTCAAAAATCGCCGATTGGCCTCTTTGTATTCTTTCTTTTTCCCCATAAATAAATTGATTAAGAACTTGCAAAAATAATCAGAATAACAAAGGATTTAGCATAAAAACTGTATATTTGTTTGTTGAACTATAAAAAACTTCTCACTATGGGACAAACAAAGACTACACGTAGCATCAGTGCTACCGGACTATTCTTACTTATCATGATGACTGTGGGCCTATATTCATGCACACGCACTCAAAAAGACATCATTCCTTCTGCCGATTATGCACCGTATGTAAATGCGTATACGGGAGGAGTCATCTCACAAAATTCGACCATACGTATAGAACTGACCCACGACCAACCCATGGTGGATATGAACAATGAGTTAAAAAACAACCCATTTAGTTTCTCACCTTCATTAAAAGGAAAAGCATATTGGGTTAGCAACAATACCATTGAATTTGTGCCCGAAGAAGGAGCGCTGAAACCGGGAACACTTTACGAAGGAACTTTCCGACTCGGAGACTTCATCGAAGTGGACAAAAAGCTGAAAGAGTTCAACTTCTCATTCCGTGTACAGGAACGTAACTTCACCCTGCAACTGGAATCATTGCCGATTACAGCTACCCAACCGAATGAAATAAATATTAAAGGAGAGATACGTTTCAGCGACGTAGTGAAAAAGGAAGAGGTAGAAAAGATGCTGACTGCCAGTGACGGAAAAAAGAGTTATCCGGTGGAAGTCACCGCAACCGACAATCATACCCGGTATTTGTTTAGTATCAGACAAATCCCCAGAGAAGCTGATGATTACCCCTTGACTATCACAGCCAACGGCAACGCAGCCGGCATCGACCGTAAACAAAGCGAAGAAGTACTGATACCGGCGAAAGATTGTTTCCGTTTCATGTCTGCCGAACGCATCGACCAACCGGAAAATGGAATCGAGATTGTTTTCTCCGCTCCCTTATCCACCACTCAAGATTTAAAAGGACTGATTGAGATCCCGGAAATCTCCTCATCAATCTTCCAAATCAGTGAGAACAGAGTTTTTATCTATTTCGAAGCAAACACACAGAACAAACTGACGTTGAATATCCATGAAGGAGTCAAAGACAGTCAAGGTAAAGCGTTGGGAACTTCTCATACGATCTCATTCAGTGAAGTAAGTCTGAAACCACAAGTGGAAATGTCTACTACCGCCGCTATCCTGCCCGATTCGAAAAGTCTGATTATTCCTTTCAGGGCTGTCAACCTGTATGCTGTGGATTTGAGCGTGATCCGCATTTTCGAGAACAATGTATTGATGTTTATGCAAACCAATTCACTGGCCTCGGCCAATGAGCTACGCCGTTCGGGAAGACTGGTTTACAAGAAAACGTTATGGCTTGCCAAAGATGCTTCCAAAGACATTCATCATTGGGGAGATTACTCGATAGACCTTGCCGGATTAATCCACCAGGAACCGGGTGCCATCTATCGTGTCATACTTTCATTTCGTCAGGAATACTCCGCTTATCCTTGTGGAGGAGGCGAGAATCAGGATATGAAATTCGCCGACAGCAGCACCTCCGACGGGCTGACCAAAGTAAGTGGAAGTGTTTTGTCCGAAGAAGATGAAGCAATCTGGAATACCCCCGAAGCCTACTATTATTACAATGGCGGAACAATGGACTGGAGTGTGTACCGATGGACGGAACGCGACAACCCCTGCCATCCGTCTTATTATATGGATTCAGACCGGGCAGCTGCCTGCAACGTTTTTGCTTCCAACCTGGGAATGATTGTAAAACGGAACTCACTGAATAAACTGTGGATTGCCGTTAGTAATATTTTGGATACAAAACCGATAGGAAAAGCACAGGTAACAGCATATAACTTCCAGTTACAACCCATAGGGAAAGGAGAAACCAATGGAGAAGGATTCGTTGAAATCACTCCGAACGGTGTGCCTTTCATTATCGTGGCAGAATCGGACAAGCAAAAGGCGTACGTCCGCGTTGTGGACGGTGAAGAACAGTCCGTCAGCAGATTCGACGTGGGAGGAAAAGATATTCAAAAGGGACTGAAAGGATTTATATATGGCGAAAGAGGAGTATGGCGCCCGGGAGACACGCTGCACATTTCCTTTATATTGGAAGACCGCGAAAAGAGAATCCCCGACAAGCACCCCGTAGCACTGGAGATTTACAATCCGAGAGGACAGTTCTACACGAAAATGATTTCAACACAAGGAATGAACGGATTCTATACATTCGACGTTCCGACACAGGCAACAGACCCGACCGGACTTTGGAATGCGTATATTAAGGTGGGAGGAACCACCTTCCACAAAGGTCTGCGTATCGAAACCATAAAGCCCAACCGCTTGAAAATAAATCTGGCATTGCCGAAGGTTCTTCAAGCCACGGACAAGGATTTCTATGCCCCACTCACTTCAACCTGGCTGACAGGAGCAACTGCCTCCAAACTGAAAGCCAAAGTAGAAATGTCTTTATCGAAAGTGAATACACAGTTTAAGAATTACGGACAATATATCTTTAACAATCCGGCTACGGATTTCACGACTATCAAAACAGATATATTTGACGGCACACTGGATGCAGAAGGAAAAGCAAATGTCATGCTGAAAGTTCCGACCGCAACGGAAGCGCCGGGTATGCTGAACGCCACTTTCACCACCCGCGTGTTCGAACCGGGAGGAGATGCCAGCATCTACACTCAAACAATTCCATTCTCACCATTCACCTCTTATGTCGGTATCAATCTGAACCAGCCAAAAGGCAAATATATTGAAACTGACAAAGATCATGTATTCGATATTGTAACTGTAAACACGCAGGGACAGTTAGTGAACAGTTCTAATCTGGAATACAAAATATACCGCATCGGCTGGAGTTGGTGGTGGGAAAACAGTGGTGAATCTTTCGGAACGTATATCAACAACAGTTCCATCACTCCTGTTGCCAGCGGCAATTTACAGACAAGAAGCGGAAAAGCATCTTTCAAATTCCGTATCGATTATCCGTCATGGGGACGCTACCTGGTTTACGTGAAAGATAAAGAGAGTGGACATGCCACCGGAGGTACAGTTTATGTTGACTGGCCGGAATGGCGGGGACGTTCGAGCAAGACTGATCCCAGCGGTATCAAAATGCTTGCTTTCTCGCTGAACAAAGATTCTTATGAAATAGGAGAAACAGCCACAGCAATCATTCCTGCAGCAGCGGGAGGACGTGCACTGGTATCCATAGAAAACGGTTCTACCGTATTACGACAAGAATGGATAGAGGTTTCCAACGGAGGAGATACGAAATATACATTCAAGATTACACCGGAGATGACTCCGAATGTATATCTGCATATCAGTCTGTTACAGCCTCACGCGCAAACAGTCAATGACCTGCCTATCCGTATGTATGGCGTCGTTCCGGTATTCGTGACTAACAGTCAGACGGTGTTGCAACCGCAGATACAGATGCCGGAAGTGTTACGCCCGGAAACCAACTTCAATGTGACCGTCAGCGAAAAGACCGGAAAACCGATGACTTATACATTAGCTATTGTAGACGACGGCTTGCTGGATCTTACCAATTTCAAGACCCCGGACCCATGGAATGATTTCTATTCACGCGAAGCACTCGGCATCCGGACATGGGATATGTATGATAATGTATTGGGAGCTTCCGCCGGAAGTTACAGTTCACTTTTCAGTACAGGTGGAGACGCGACATTGAAGCCTGCCGATGCAAAAGCAAACCGCTTCAAACCGGTAGTCAAGTTTATAGGTCCTTTCTATCTGGGAAAAGGTAAGAGCCAGACGCATACGCTGAAACTTCCAATGTATGTAGGTTCGGTACGTGCCATGGTGGTTGCCGGACAAGAGGGAGCGTACGGCAATGCGGAAAAAACGGCTTTCGTGCGGACTCCGTTAATGATGTTGTCCACCTTGCCCCGTGTGCTTAGTATTCAGGAAGAAATCACCGTTCCGGTAAATATCTTTGCGATGGAAAATCAAGTGAAGAATGTAACCGTATCACTTCAGGCATCCGGTGGAGGAGTACAGATTGTAGGGGCCAACCAACAGTCGCTCAAATTTAGCCAACCGGGTGACCAGCTCGTGTTCTTTACCTTAAAAACAGGTAGTAAAACAGGAAAGGCTACCATCCATCTGACAGCCAATGGTGGCGGACAACAAACTAAAGAAACCATTGAAATAGAAGTACGCAACCCGAATCCGATAGTAACCCTGCGCAACAGTCAATGGGTAGAAGCCGGACAAAGCAAAGAACTTTCATACAATCTAAGCAGTTCTTCTGCAAATAACCAGATAAAGCTGGAAGTATCACGCATACCTTCGGTTGATATCAGCCGCCGGTTCGACTTCTTATACAACTATCAGCACCATTGTACGGAACAGTTGACTTCCAAGGCTTTGCCTCTTCTGTTTGTCGGTCAATTCAAAACAATAGATAAGATAGAAGCCGAAAAGATAAAGACAAATATACAGGAAGCTATCCGGCAGATTTATGGTCGTCAACTCCCCAATGGCGGATTTGTATATTGGCCGGGAAATGCTGTTGCCGACGAATGGATCAGTTCTTATGCAGGAATGTTCCTGACACTGGCACAAGAAAAAGGATACGCCGTTCATTCGAATGTACTGAACAAGTGGAAGCGTTTCCAACGTGCTGCCGCACAGAACTGGCGGATGCCGCAGGATGCAAGCGGCTGGCAACAATGGCAGTCGGAATTGCAACAGGCTTTCCGTTTATATACGCTTGCATTGGCAGGAGCACCGGAATATGGGGCCATGAACCGGATGAAAGAACAGGCAGGATTATCCATTCAGGCTAAATGGAGACTGGCAGCAACCTATGCACTGACCGGAAAGATGAAACCGGCTGAAGAACTGGTGTATAATGCGGAAACAACAGTAAGCCCCTACTCTTCCATGAATCAGATTTACGGTTCCTCCGACCGTGATGAAGCTATGATTCTGGAAACACTGATCCTGATGAACCGGGAACGGGATGCTTTGCAGCAGGCAAAAGTCGTTTCAAAGAATCTGTCACAAGAGGAGTGGTTCAGTACACAATCCACCGCTTTTGCTCTTATGGCAATGGGACGTCTGGCTGAAAAGCTGTCAGGCACATTGGATTTCGTATGGACATGGAACGACAAACAACAACCTGCCGTGAAATCGGCTAAAGCTGTGTTTGAAAAGGAAATCGCCACTACTCCCAAATCCGGTATGATTGCTGTGAAGAATCAAGGAAAAGGAGCGCTTAGCGTTGACCTTATCACACGCACACAGTTGTTGAACGATACATTACCGGCCATCAGCGACAATCTTCGCATGGATATAAGATATGCCAACCTGAACGGTACACCGATCTCTGTCAATGATATTATACAGGGAACTGACTTTATGGCTATCACCTCCATATCCAATATTAGCGGAACTTCCGATTACACCAATCTGGCACTGACGCATATCATACCGTCCGGCTGGGAAATATATAACGAAAGAATGGTTGCCCCCGAAACGGAAAGCGGAGCAGCCGATGGTTCCGGTAAATCCGTCAGCAAATATAATTATCTGGATATACGCGATGACAGGGTATTAACTTATTTCAATTTGCGTCGTGGTGAAACGAAAGTGTTCACTGTCAGACTACAAGCAACTTATGCAGGTAACTTTATTTTTCCTGCCGTTCAATGTGAAGCAATGTATGATGTAAACGTACAGGCACGCAGCAAAGCGGGAAGAACAACTGTCAGTCGATAAATTTCAGGCACGGATTACACGGTCCTACTCGTTAACCAAAAACGAGGAATCCGTGTAATCCGTGCCTAATTATTTCGTACCTAATCATTTGTCACAAAGATATGTCTCTTAGCTTTTAACATTTAAATGAATCCTATATATAAATTCTTCAAACGATTATCTGTTACTAAGAAAGTAATGACAATAAGCATTGCTCTTTTAATGATAGGATACATCTTTTGCCTTCCCTGGCAACTGTTTCATGTACCCTACTCTACCGTCGTGACTGATCGAAACGAAGAATTACTGGGAGCACGTATTGCTTCGGATGGTCAATGGCGGTTTCCTCCCCGAAAGACAACACCCGAGAAAATCAAACAATGCCTTATTACCTTTGAAGATAAACACTTTTACCACCATTGGGGAGTTAATCCGTTATCTACCGGAAGGGCACTCTATCAGAATTTAAAGAATAAACGTGTTGTAAGCGGAGGCAGTACCCTTACCATGCAGACCATCCGTCTCGCCCGGAACAAACCCAGAACTATCGGAGAGAAAGTCATCGAAATGATCTGGGCTACCCGTTTGGAGTTTCGGACTTCCAAAGAGGAAATCTTATCCATGTATGTCTCTCATGCACCATTCGGAGGAAATGTAGTAGGACTGGATGCTGCTGCCTGGCGCTACTTCGGTCATTCTGCCGAAGATTTATCATGGGCGGAATCAGCCATGCTGGCCGTCCTGCCCAATGCCCCCGCCATGATTCATCTATCCAAAGGACGAAAAACACTACTTTCCAAACGCAACCGTTTATTAAAACAACTTTTTGAAGAAGAGATTATTGATGCGTCCACCTATGAATTGGCTATCAGCGAACCGTTACCCGACGAACCACATCCTCTTCCTCAAATAGCCCCCCACCTGGTTACCCGCTTTTATCAAGAAAGAAACGGATTATATACCCGCTCAACCATCGATAAAGGAATACAAACCCATATAGAGAGTTTGGCGGAACGGTGGAGCAATGAATTTAATCGAAGTGATATCCGTAACCTGGCTATCCTAATTATAGACATTCCCACCAATCAAGTGGTAGCATACTGCGGAAATGTACATTTCGACCGTAAGCAAGGGGGGAATCAAGTAGACGTGATTCAAGCTCCCAGAAGTACAGGCAGTATTTTAAAACCCTTTCTCTATGGTGCCATGCTACAGGAGGGAAGTCTATTACCGCAAATGCTGTTACCGGACGTACCCGTTAATATCAATGGCTTTACTCCACAAAACTTCAGCCTGCAGTTTGAAGGAGCCGTCCCCGCTTCCGAAGCTCTTGCCCGCTCATTGAATATCCCGGCTGTCACCATGTTACAAAGATATGGAGTACCCAAATTTCATCACATGCTGCAACAAATGGGGTTCAAGACTATCAACCGATCAGCCTCCCATTATGGATTATCACTCATTTTAGGAGGTGCCGAAGCTACTTTATGGGATGTGACGAATGCTTATGCACAAATGGGACGAAGCCTCTCCAACAGTCATTCCAACGACCTTCCCCAAGAAAAGGAAGTGCAGATACTACTGGGAACAGAAGAAAAGACTGTTTCGGAAAGAGATGGTTCAAGAAAAGTTACTTCAGGAAAGATCATTTCAAGAAAAACAACTTCGAGAAAGGATATATCAGAAGGAGTTATTTCAGAAGGAGTCATTTCGGCAGGAGCGGCCTGGCTCACCCTTTCCGCCTTAACAGAAGTCAACCGCCCTGAAGAAATTGACTGGAAATCAATCCCCTCGATGCAGACTATCGCATGGAAGACCGGAACGAGTTACGGATTCCGTGACGCCTGGGCCGTTGGCGTGACTCCCCGTTATGCAGTAGGCGTATGGGTAGGAAATGCAACCGGAGAAGGAAAACCCGGATTGGTCGGTGCACAGACAGCCGGTCCCGTATTATTCGATATATTCAATTATCTCCCATCTTCACCCTGGTTCGAACGTCCCACAGGAATTTTCGTTGATGCAGAAATATGCCGTCAATCCGGTCATCTGAAAGGACGTTTCTGTGAAGAAACCGACACCGTACTGATCCTTCCCGTCGGATTACGGACAGAGGCTTGTCCTTACCATCATCTCGTCACACTATCCGCCGACGAAAGCCACCGCATCTATGAAAACTGTGCAAACACGGAACCTACCATTCAGAAATCATGGTTTGCCCTGCCGCCCGTATGGGAATGGTACTATAAACAACACCATCCGGAATATAAACCGCTGCCACCTTTCAAAGCCGGCTGCGGAGAAGATTCTTTCCAACCCATGCAGTTCATCTACCCTCCGATGAACGCCCACATCAAGCTGCCCAAGCAATTGGACGGCAGCAAAGGCTTTATCACGGTGGAACTGGCACACAGCAATCCCAATGCCACTATCTTCTGGCATCTCGACGACACCTATCAGACACAGACACAGGATTTCCACAAAATTTCCCTGCAACCTGCTCCCGGCAAACATTCCCTGACGGCAGTAGACGGAGAAGGCAACACAGTTTCCACCACTTTCTTCATCGAATAAACATCTTATTTTATTATCTTTGCCGCATGAAACAGCCATTAAAAGAAAACGGTGGACTACCGGCATCTATCCTCTGGACACTTGCTATTGTGGCCGGTGTCTCGGTAGCCAACATCTATTATATTCAACCTCTATTAAATATGATACGCCATGAACTTGGCATATCAGAGTTCAGAACTAACCTGATTGCCATGGTCACGCAAATAGGCTATGCGGCAGGATTGTTGTTTATCACCCCTCTGGGAGATTTATATCAGCGTAAGAAAATCATCCTGGTCAACTTCACCGTTCTGATATTCTCTCTATTGACTATCGCCCTGACGCACAATTTTCATTTGATACTTATCGCTTCATTCCTCACGGGAGTTTGTTCGATGATTCCACAAATATTCATTCCGATAGCCGCCCAGTTCTCCCGTCCGGAAAATAAAGGCAGAAATGTAGGGATTGTCTTATCAGGACTATTGACCGGCATTCTGGCTTCACGTGTCGTCAGCGGATTTATCGGTGAACTGATTGGCTGGCGGGAAATGTATCACATCGCTGCAGGCATGATGTTTATCTGCGCAATCGTTGTATTAAAAGTCCTTCCTGACATTCAGACCAACTTTCAGGGAAAGTATAGCGGCCTGATGAAATCCCTGTTAGCCTTAGTGAAAGAATACCCGCAACTGCGCATTTATTCGATCCGGGCGGCACTGAATTTCGGTTCCCTCCTCGCCATGTGGTCCTGTCTGGCTTTTAAAATGGGACAAGCCCCGTTCTTCGCCAACAGCGACGTAATCGGTATGCTAGGACTTTGCGGAGTGGCCGGAGCATTGACTGCTTCTTTCGTAGGAAGATACGTAAAGCAAGTAGGTGTACGCCGCTTTAACTTTATCGGTTGCGGATTGATTCTCTTTGCCTGGTTACTGTTCTTCATCGGTGAAAACACTTTTATTGGTATCATTGCCGGAATCATCATCATTGACATAGGGATGCAATGTATCCAACTTAGCAACCAAACAAGTATCTTCGAACTAGACCCGCGCGCTTCGAACCGTATCAATACAGTTTTCATGACTACTTACTTTATTGGCGGTTCAATGGGAACATTTCTGGCGGGCAGCTTCTGGCAACTGTATGGTTGGCACGGAGTTATCGGTACCGGAGTCGTTTTAACCGGAATTTCTTTATTAATTACGACTTTCTACAAGAAGTGAGTCAACAAAACGGACGGTCAAACCGTTTATTACAATAAAAAAGCCAATGAAATACGGAGTTAACAGACAAATCTTACTTATCACAGCCGGCACCGTCTGGATTATAGCCGGTGCGAATATTCTGCGAATAGGAATTGTAACCTGGTTAAACACCTCCCAAGATTGGATGTTCAAAATAGGAGAAGCTACCGTCGTTTTCTTGTTATTCTTCGTTCTGGTGTTCAGAAGGCTTTATTATAAACATACCCAGCGAATCGAACAAAAGAAAGAACACAAAAATTGCCCGTTCTCCTTTTTCGATGTGAAAAGCTGGATTACAATGATCTTCATGATTTCTCTGGGAATTACTATACGTAGCTTCCATCTTCTGCCCGAAACGTTCATTTCTGTTTTCTATACCGGATTATCCATTGCCCTCATCCTGACAGGGGTACTTTTCATCCGTTACTGGTGGATAAGGCGTAAGACTTTCGCTAATTGAGCCGGTCTTATACATATTCCAATCAAATACAAACTTATAATAATTTTTATTGCCTGACGTTTTGAAGCAAAAGATTTCATTCTTTTTTGTTGTATCTTTGCGCGGCTATAAACAAAACAGTAGCCGGAAAACAAATAAAAGGTTATAAGAATCAACATGAAGAAAGCCCCCTCTCCCCTTGTATCATTGATACCGATCATTGTACTGGTGTTATTATTGTTTGCCACTATCCGCACATTTGGCAGTGATGCCCTAAGCGGCGGAAGCCAAGTGTCACTACTCACCACTACAGCTATTTGTATCCTTATCGGTATGGTGTTCTATAAAATTCCCTGGAAAGATTATGAGCTCGCCATCACCAACAATATTGCCGGAGTGGCAACAGCCATTATTATTCTATTGATAATCGGTGCGTTGAGCGGGATCTGGATGATTAGTGGAGTAGTGCCTACGCTAATCTACTACGGGATGCAAATTATCCATCCTAGTTTCTTCCTGGCATCTACCTGCATCATCTGCGCATTGATTTCCGTTATGACCGGAAGTTCGTGGACTACCATTGCTACCATCGGTATCGCCCTGATGGGTATCGGAAAAGCACAAGGTTTCGAAGACGGTTGGATTGCCGGAGCCATTATTTCGGGGGCATACTTCGGAGATAAAATATCTCCTTTATCCGAAACCACCATCCTGGCCTCTTCTATCACAGACACTCCCTTGTTCCGTCACATCCGTTATATGATGATTACTACGGTTCCATCTCTTGTCATTACGCTAATTATTTTCACCGTAGCAGGATTCTCTCATGATGCCAACAATACACAACACATCGCAGAAGTGGCAACAGCTCTGAATGAAAAGTTTCATATCACTCCGTGGCTACTGATAGTTCCCGTAGCAACCGGGATATTGATAGCGAAGAAAGTGCCGTCTATCGTTACGCTGTTCCTGTCTACCCTGCTGGCTGCTGTTTTTGCTTTGATCTTTCAGCCGGATTTGTTGGAAGAAATTTCAGGAATTGCCGCTTCCGGATTCGATTCACTGTTTAAAGGACTAATGATGACTATCTACGGAGAGACAAATTTACACACGGATAATGCCGTTCTGACAGATTTAATTGCCACACGTGGCATGTCAGGAATGATGAATACGATTTGGTTGATACTATGTGCCATGTGTTTCGGCGGAGCAATGACAGCAAGCGGCATGGTGGGAAGTATCACTTCCATCTTTGTGCGCTTTATGAAGAAAACAGTCAGCGTGGTCAGTGCGACGGTTTGTTCCGGTCTGTTTCTTAATCTGACCACTGCCGATCAATATATCAGTATTATTCTGACGGGAAATATGTTTCGCGATATTTATGCCAAGAAAGGGTATGAAAGTTGCTTACTAAGCCGTACCACGGAAGATGCAGTAACCGTTACATCCGTATTGATCCCGTGGAACAGCTGTGGAATGACTCAAGCCACTATCTTGAGTGTACCCACACTTGTGTATCTCCCTTATTGTTTTTTCAACATTATCAGTCCTTTAATGAGTATCACCGTGGCAGCCATCGGATATAAAATTGCACGACGTTCGTGAACAATCTGGCATACACTTTGTTTTTGCAATAAACGAACAACATATTAAACCTAAACAAAAAAAAGTTATGAAAAAGTTTATTGCATTAGTAGCATTAGTATTAGTGAGTGCAAGCACAATGATGTATGCACAAGAAAGTAACGCAGCAGCACGCCGCGCAGAAAGAAAAGCTCAAAGAGATGCAGAGAGAGCGAAACTCCGTGCCGAAGAAGAGGTGCAGGACATGGCAGCCTATCAACAAGCTGTACAGGCTTTGAAAAACAAGCAATTTGTATTGGAAGCTAATCAGGTTGTCTTCCGCAACGGTATGAGTGCTTTTGTTACTTCAAACACCAACTTCGTCCTGATGAACGGCAACAGAGCTACCGTACAGACTGCTTTCAACACTCCTTACCCAGGTCCTAACGGAATCGGTGGTGTGACAGTAGATGGTAATTCTTCGGATATGAAGATGAATATCGACAAAAAAGGAAATGTGAACTGTTCATTCAGTGTTCAGGGTATCGGCATCTCCGCTCAAGTATTTATTAATATGAGCAGTGGAAACAATACAGCTTCGGTTAGTATCAGCCCGAACTTCAGCAACAACAACCTGACATTGAACGGAAATATCGTTCCGCTTGACCAGTCAAATATCTTCAAGGGACGTTCCTGGTAATCCGGATACAAGAATCTTATCATAACTCCGCTACAAATCGCGCAAAATGCGTACATTTGTAGCGGAGTTTTTTTATTCAGTATGGCTTATGAGAGAATTTATCATTGCAGACAATCAGGATATCAGTAAGGCAGGAATGATGTTCCTGTTGAGTAAACAAAAGGAGGTATCCCTCCTTTTAGAAGCTGACAACAAGGCTGAACTGATTCAGCAGCTACGATTGTATCCGCAAGCAGTGATTATCCTGGATTACACCTTGTTCAATTTTGCGGGGGCAGATGAATTGATTGTCCTGCAGGAAAGATTCAAGGAAGCCGACTGGATTCTATTCTCTGACGAACTAAGCCTGAACTTTCTCCGCCAAGTATTATTCAGCAGCATGGCTTTCGGGGTAGTGATGAAAGATAACTCAAAAGAAGAAATCATGACTGCCATTCAATGCGCCACCCGCAAACAACGGTATATTTGCAATCATGTCAGCAATCTGCTGCTTTCGGGAACTTCTTCTCCGCTGGCAGCGTCAAGCATGGACGACCATTTGCTGACGCAGACAGAAAAGAATATCCTAAAAGAAATTGCATTAGGGAAAACAACGAAAGAGATTGCCGCAGAGAAAAATCTTAGTTTCCATACGATCAACAGCCATCGTAAGAATATCTTTCGCAAATTGGGAGTGAATAATGTGCACGAGGCTACTAAATATGCGATGAGAGCAGGGATTGTGGATTTAGCCGAATACTATATCTGACACCGCTATTCACTAACCTCTACCCCTCTAAGGGAACTATTTAACAGATAATTTCTCCGCTTCCCACACAAACTTTCGCCTCTTCATCATAAATCACCCCAAACTGCCCCGGAGCAATGCCTTGCAGCTTTTCAGAGGACAAAATGTGGAATTGCTTCTCCCCTTCCTGTATCAGTTTTCCTTTGGTAAAGTCGGGAGTGTGACGAATCTTGAAAGTGATGTCTATCTCCTTCTCCTGTCCTTTCCAGGGATTATCAGTAATGAAATGGAAATCATGCATCCGGAATTCATTGCCGTACTGTGTTTCCACACCGTAACCGCGGGACACATAAATTGTATTTTCTTCAATATCCTTCTTGACTACGAACCAGGGACCACCACTCAATCCAAGCCCTTTGCGCTGGCCGATTGTGTGAAACCAATAGCCGCGATGTGTACCCAATTTCTTTCCGGTTTCCAATTCAATAATCGCCCCTTCCTTTTCTCCTAAAAAGCGACGGACAAAATCATTGTAGTTTATCTTCCCGAGAAAACAGATACCCTGACTATCTTTCCTTCTGGCACTCGGCAATCCGGCTTTATTGGCAATCTCACGCACTTCCTGTTTCATCAAACCTCCAATGGGAAACATGAGTTTGGAAACTTGCAGGTAATCAATCTGTGCGAGAAAGTCCGTCTGGTCTTTCACAGGGTCTTTCGCTGTGCCCAACCAAGTTTTACCGTTGCGTTGCAAGGTGGTGGCATAATGACCGGTTGCCGTAAAGTCGAAGTCTTTCCCTACACGCTGTTCAAAGCAACCGAATTTGATAAGCTTATTACACATCACATCCGGATTAGGCGTCAGTCCCTGCCGGATTTTATCAATGGCATAGGCCGCTACATTCTCCCAATACTCCTGATGCAAATCCACTACCTCCAAAGACAGACCGTACTTACGTGCCGTAGCAGTAGATAATTCAATATCTTCCTCTGCCGAACAGTCCATATATTCCGCTCCGTCCATGCCTATCTTAATATAAAAAAGAGTGGGCTTATATCCTTGCTCACAAAGGAGATGTACAACAACCGAACTGTCGACACCTCCTGATAATAATGCAGCTATATCCATGAATAATGATTCGTCTATTAATAACGTTCTATATGTAAGCTAATACCTATTAAAAAATTCTATGCTACAAAGATAAGGCAAGAATCTCTAGCAGCCAATCACATATTGAAGGCATTTTTATACCATAAATGTGGTAGATAAGCAAAGTATTTCCTACATTTGCACAGTAAAAAGCTTTTTATGATGACGAAATTAAGAAAGATAATCCTCATACCTGCCCTGAGCATCGTATTTATCAGTGGCTTTTTCTCCTGTGGTGTCGACCGCTGGCCGGAGTATGCCCATCAGACCGCACTGGATACATGGATGTACGACATCATGCAGCAGAACTATCTGTGGTATCAAGATCTACCTTCCTACGATGATGTGAATCTGTTTCTGGAACCTGCCTCGTTTTTATCTAAAGTAAAATCAAAAAACGACAGCTATTCGTTTGTGGACTCTGTGATGGAGACTCCGCTGCCTACCTATGGATTTGATTATTCACTGGTTCGAAGTGCGGATATCGATACAGCATATAATGCATTAATTACTTACGTCATCCCCGGTTCACCGGCAGAAGCAGCCGGACTGGAACGTGGAAACTGGATTATGAAAGTCGATACTTCTTACATCAGCAAGAAATACGAGACTCAATTACTGCAAGGAACCCAAGCCCGGGATTTGGTGATGGGAGTATGGAAAGAAGTTCCTGTTGAGCCGGAAGAAGGGGAAGAAGGAGAAGAAGAATTTGTATACAAGGTAGTACCTAATGACATAACATTAAAACTACCTGCGGCACGATCCGTTGAGGATAATCCAGTGCATAAGACCAAAATACTTACGGTAAAAGAAAACAATAGAGATATTAAAGTAGGGTATCTCATGTACAATAGCTTCACAGCCGGAACCAATAGTGATCCGGACAAATACAATAACGAACTGCGACAAATCTCACAAGAGTTCAAGACAGCTGGCGTGAAATATGTTATACTTGACCTACGTTACAACACCGGTGGTTCATTGGATTGTGTTCAGTTATTAGGTACAATTCTGACTTCAGAGGCACGATTAAATAAGCCGATGGCCTATCTGGAATATAATAATAAAAACAGAGACAAGGATGCTACCATCAACTTTGATAGTGAGATATTAAAGAGCGGTGTTAATTTAGACCTGCCCGCTCTGTTTGCTATTACAAGCAGTACAACAGCCGGAGCACCGGAAATGTTAATTAGGAGTCTTTCACTGAAAGACAGTTATCCTGTCGTAACCATCGGTGGTGTCACTAAAGGACAAAATGTAGCAACAGAACAATTCATTAATGAAGAATTTCTGTGGTCAATCAACCCGGTAGTATGCACTGTCTATGATTCCAACCACGATGCCGGAGGAGCTATCTCCCCTGCAACAGATCTTAAAATCAGTGAAACTACTATTGATGGAGTTACTAATTATAGTGAATTTTTACCATTCGGTGATCCTAACGAAAGAATGTTAAAAGTAGCCATCGGTGTTATTGACGGAAGTTATCCACCAAAGGATGAAGAAACCGAAGAGACCACAAAAGCGCAATTCAAAATAGAGAAAAGCGTAATAAGTCCGGCAAGTAGACGTTTTAGTAGTAACGGATTACGATTAAAATAAGAAAGGATGAAAAAAATAGCTATTTTATTGCTGGCAATACTGATATTCAGTTGTTCGGATGATGACGAAAAGGGCACAGTAGAGAATAAAGGGCAATGGGCTATGATTTTCAATGAATCCGTCAAGAACGATTCAAACCCTGTAGATAAGACAGAGAAATTTATGTTCGATGGTGAGCGCCTGATTCAACATATTATAAAACAACGTTATTTCGAAGAAGAAATCAGCAACGAAGTAAACTTGAGCTACTCTGATAATCAGGTAACAGTTACCACTGACTATCCCACTTTAGTATATACATTAAATAGCGAAGGCTATGCCAGTCAATGTGTATACAGTTTGTCTTCACAAAATCGTATTTATCAATTTTCTTACTCTGCAGAAGGATACTTAACCGGAATTGTCGAGAATATTGACAATACAGAATACTCATCAACATCACTTACATACGAGAACGGAGATATAACCTCTATCAGTTCCAAGATGAACGGCCTTGAAAACAAGTTCATTTATGAACCGGGAGAAGAAAGTTCGACATACCATTTGCCCTGCCTCGGTTTATTAGAAATACACCCTCTGACATTCCATATTGAAGCTCTTTACGCTGGGTTATTGGGTAAGGACCCGCGCCATTTCACCATACGCAGTTGTCCTGCAGGAAGTAACGATGAAAAGACAATCTATTCGTATGAGTTTGATAAAAAAGGGAATCCATCCAGGATGATTTGTCAAACGACCTATGCCGGAGGACAGGCCAGCTATTATCCATACACACGTAACATTTCGGTTTCTTTCGAATAATCTTTCATTCCGAACATCGAATTCTCTTTTAAAGTAGCACAATCACTCTATTTCTGTCAAGAGCAGAATTATAGATTCTTAACCTATAAAGCCCCTTTTCATACCTCAACTTTGTTTATTCCGAAACAAAGGCTCTGATTTTACCTAACAAAGGCTTCAACTTCTCCTAACGCAGCGTTTAATGAGTCGTAACGCACCGTCTAATTTTTATAAAGCTGCGGTATAAAACACGTTAATCTCTGGTTTCATCCCTTTTATAAGCCGGGATAAAGCTCACGCCTCCCAAGTATACAACAAAAAAGGAGAAAGCTTCCGCTCCCTCCTTCTATCGTAGTTTAACCTCAATCTATTTTATGATTCTGTACCAAAGATACAACATTGAAAAGCCAAAGTCAAGTATTCCCGGTTTTATTTCTTGAAAAACTTATCAAAGAACAGAATCTGATAATCAATGGAGTTATTCCAATACTGCCCTGTATGTCCTCCCGGACGGGTAATAAAATCATGATCGATCTTTTTTTCTAACAGGCGGTTATGCAAATCCTTGTTCACATTCAAGAAGAAATCTCCTTCTCCACAATCGACAATGATAGCCAAATCGCCATTCTCTATCTTATCAATCTGATTGATAACGGTATGATTATCCCATACTTCCTTGTTAGATTCATATTCTCCCAACTGCTTGGACATGTCCCAGTTTTTCGGGAACGGGCGAATATCCATCCCTCCGCTTGTACTTCCACTGGCACCAAAC
>OIYD01001160.1_pt1 | contig 16917 bp, 12 predicted proteins | sample 1588141 | NCBI WGS metagenome assembly OIYD01 (sample SAMN03283259) | human gut metagenome | biome: human-associated habitat; material: feces | host: Homo sapiens | place: USA | collected 2013
TTTTGGCATATTCATGCCAAAACACCTCGCAGAATAGTGGTGTGTGAACAGTAACGAAAATTCAACTTGACTTCCAAAAAAGATATTATTAAAATATTCCGTGGCACTATTTGTGCACTGACAATTGATAAATTATTATTACCATAATGAGGAAGAGACAGACTATGGAGATTATTGAGACATTTGGTCATTATGTGGAAAATCTGACGGATAAAAAGCCTCAGTCAGCCCGCCGGCTGTTAAAAACCGGCTGGGAGGCGCAGAATCTGAAGTTCCGTTACATGCAGGACAAGAGACTGATGCCTGCAGACAGGCATCTTGCAAATCTGATGATGGATACCATGCTGCGGCCCATTCAGAAACCGGAAGATTCTGTTATTGTAAGTATTTTTACACCCTGCGAAATGATGCAGGAGGTGGGATTACATCCCTATAATGTAGAAGGATTTTCCTGCTATCTTTCTGCAAGCAAAGCAGAGAGGGCATTTTTGCAGCAGGCAGAGAATCAGGGAATTGCAGAGACACTGTGCAGTTATCACAAGACATTTCTTGGTGCAGCGCAGAAAGGACTTCTGCCAAAGCCCAAATGTATTGTTTATACCAACCTGACCTGCGATGCTAACCTGCTCACCTTCCGTACCCTGGCAGATTTTTACCAGGTACCTGTATTTGCCATTGATGTACCATGGAATCAGACCACAGAGAATGTACAGTATGTGGCAGATCAGTTAAAGGATTTAAAAATATTTCTGGAAAAAAATACAGGAAAAACAATCTCTGAGGACAGATTAAAGGAACGTCTTGCCTGCAGTAAGCGGACTCTGGAGAATTACAAAAAATATCAGCAGATGCGTGCAGACAGATATGTGCCCTCTGATCTGGTCACACCCTTGTATGCAGGAATGACAAACAATATCCTTCTGGGAACAGCAGAAGAAGAGAAGTATACACAGATGCTTCTTGAAGATATTAAGAAAGCACCGGCAGCGAAAGGGAAACACATTTACTGGATGCATACCATTCCATTCTGGTCGGATGCAGTGCGCCAGGAGCTTTGCTTCAGTGAGAAAGCCCAGATCGTAGGATGTGAACTTGCAGAAACCTGTGAGCCGGATTTTGATCCTGAGAACCCCTTTGAAGCAATGGCAGAAAGAATGGTATATCATTCACTGAACGGAGGTGCCCTTAGAAGGATTGAAGCCGGTATCCGCCATGCGAAACAGGCAGGAGCAGACGGTGCTGTGTGGTTTGGACATTGGGGATGTAAACATACGCTTGGTGCGGCACAGCTTGCAAAGAAGAAGTTCGAGGAAGCCGGTCTGCCCCTTTTGATCCTGGACGGTGACGGGTGTGATCGAAGCCATGGAGGAGAAGGACAGACTTCCACCAGGCTGGGAGCTTTTCTGGAAATGCTGGGAGGTGCTGAGAATGAATAAAACTTACTATGTCTGTAAATATACCCCAATTGAACTTCTGGAATCTCTTGGCGGGGAATGTGAGAACTTTAATCATATGCCGGAGGGATTTGACCTGGCCGATCAGGTTTCACATCCCAATATCTGCGGTTTTGGAAAAACACTTCTGGAAGGAGTCATGGAGGGGAAAATCAAGGAACTTGTCCTGGTGAGCTGCTGTGATACTATCCGGAGTGTCTATGACATTCTGCTTGAAAGCGGCAAGCTGGATTTTCTCTATATTTTGGATGTGCTTCACTGTGACAGTGCCTGTAGCAGAGAGCGTATGGCTGTACAGTTAAAAGGGCTGGCGAAGGCTTATGCACAGTACAAAGGCACAGAGTTTGATGCCGGAAAATTCCGGGCTGCTTTCCATGCACAGGAGAAAATCACAAAGTCCCATATTGCAGTGCTTGGCGCCAGAATGGGGCAGGAATTATTTGAAATGACCAGCAAGGCTATGCCTCTTCCTGTAGAGAATGATACCTGCGTGCATAACCGTTCTGTGGGAAATATACTTCCACCGGAGGGTGCTTCTTTTGATGAGCTGATGGACTGGTATGCAGGTGAGATTCTGGGGCAGATTCCATGTATGCGTATGATGGACCCGACAGGCCGTAAGAAGCTTTATAATGATCCGTCTGTTGCGGGGATTATTTATCATACAGTGAAGTTTTGTGATTTTTACAGCTTCGAATATGCTGAGATCAAGAATCATACAGATGTACCTCTTTTAAAAATCGAATCAGATTATACTATTCAGAGCAGCGGTCAGCTTCTTACCAGACTGGAAGCTTTTGCAGAGAGCATTCAGCCTGAAACACTGGAGCAGACCATAGATGGAGACACAAAAGGAGAGAGAAAAATGGGAAAAGGTTATTTCGCAGGGATTGACAGTGGTTCCACCAGTACAGATGTGGTGATTTTAAATAAAAATCATGAGATTGTGACCAGTATTATCCTGCCTACAGGAGCAGGAGCTGCTATCGGAGCAGACCGTGCCCTTGCAGAGGCATTGAAGGAGGCCGGATTGCAGAGAGAAGATATTGATGCGCTGGTTACTACCGGATACGGACGTACAGCTATTAAAAATGGTGATAAGAGTATCACAGAGATCACCTGTCATGCAAGAGGTGCGCATTTCCTGAATCCGGAAGTCCGTACTGTTATTGATATTGGCGGACAGGACAGCAAGGTGATCCGACTGGATGAGAAAGGTGCAGTTGCAAACTTTGTTATGAATGACAAATGTGCGGCAGGAACCGGACGATTTCTGGAAATGATGGCACGTACCATGGAAATGAATCTGGATCAGATGAGCGAATGTGGGCTGGAATTCAAAGAAGATATTACAATTTCCAGTATGTGTACAGTATTTGCAGAATCAGAAGTTGTATCCCTGATCGCCCAGAATAAGGCAACAGATGATATTGTTCATGGTCTGAATAAGGCGGTTGCCGTAAAAACCGCAGCTCTTACCAGACGTGTGGGCGGTGAGGAGAAATATATGATGACCGGTGGTGTTTCTAAGAATAAGGGCCTGGTAAAGACACTGGAAGAGAAGCTTGGAACAAAGCTGGTAATCAGTGACAAGGCTCAGCTTTGCGGTGCACTTGGCGCGGCGCTGTTTGCAGCTGATATGGCTGATGTATAAAAATTATTTAAATATCCAGGGATTTTACAAGGTGGAAATCTCTGGAATTTTTATACTTTTTTTATAAAAGTTTAATTTTCTATTGACGAGTTCAAATTTAAGAGCTATAGTATACCACAGTAACAGCAAATTAACGAGGTGAAGTTTGCAGGAAAGAGGAAGCCACATAAAAGGCTATACCCGCCGAAGGAGTAAAACTCTCAGGTTCCCTGGATGCAGGGAAGAACTGCAAATGGATCGTTTCTCTGGAGACACCCGTTAGATCGGGGGCCGAAGGTGCAAATAACACGAATTATCAATAGCTGCCCACAAATGGTTATCTGATTCGTGTCTTGAATCTCTCAGGCAAAAGGACAGAGGATGCTTTATCATCCCCGCTGATTCATATGAACTATATGAACAGTATTTTCTGAACTTCTGATTTTTGAAACGGTCTGTTATTACTTTGTTTCCCAGCTGTACAATATATTACACTTTTTAAAAGAAAAAGGAGATTTATTATTATGTGGGAAGCGATCAATTCTTTTTTGACAACAGTAGACAATCTGGTCTGGGGCGTGCCCCTTATGGTCCTGATCATGGCAGGTGGTATCCTGTTAACTGCCAGACTTGGACTTCTTCAGATGCGAAGACTCCCTCTTGCATTGAAATGGATGTTTAAGAACGAAGAAGAAGGCGATGGTGAGATTTCCAGCTTTGCAGCTTTATGTACAGCACTGAGCGCCACAATCGGAACCGGTAATATCGTCGGCGTTGCAACTGCTGTCTGTGCCGGAGGTCCCGGAGCTTTATTCTGGATGATTCTTGCAGCATTCTTCGGAATGGCAACAAAATTTTCCGAAGGTCTTCTTGCAGTGAAATACCGTGTGGTAGCAGAAGATGGTCACAGCCTTGGCGGTCCTTTCTATTATATTGAGAAAGGTATGGGAACAAAATGGAAATGGCTTGCAAAGATTTTTGCATTCTTTGGTGTATGTGTAGGTCTTTTCGGAATCGGTACATTCAGCCAGGTAAATGGTATTTCCAGTGCAGTTCAGAACTTCTTTGATCCGAACAAATCAAACTGCGTAAATATTCCGTTCCTTGGAGAGTATTCCTGGGCAGTTGTAATTTCTTCCCTGATTCTTGCAGCCTGTGTTGCAGCAATCCTCATCGGTGGTCTGAAACGAATTGCAACAGTCAGCCAGATTATTGTACCGTTTATGGCGGTGATCTATCTGATCTTCAGTGTTGCGCTGATTCTTTTAAACATTACAGAGATCCCGGCAGCTATCGTAACAGTTGTGAAGGGAGCCTTTAATCCGTCAGCAGTGACAGGTGGTGTGGTAGGAACAATGATCGTATCCATGCAGAAAGGTGTGGCTCGTGGTATCTTTTCAAATGAAGCAGGTCTTGGTAGCGCACCTATCGCAGCAGCAGCAGCTCAGACAAAAGAGCCTGTACGTCAGGGTCTTGTAAGCATGACTGGTACATTTATTGATACGATCGTGATCTGTACAATGACAGGTCTTTCCATCGTTCTGACAGGTGCATGGCAGGTAGAAGGTCTGGAAGGTGTTCAGGTAACAACCTATGCATTCCAGCATGGACTTCCGATCCCTGGACAGATTTCTGCATTTGTATTAATGATCTGTCTGGTATTCTTTGCATTTACTACAATTCTTGGATGGGATTATTACAGTGAAAGATGTCTGGAATATCTGACAAACGGACATAAGAAAACAATCCTTACATATCGCTGGCTTTACATTCTGGCAGTATTTATCGGACCGTACATGACAGTAAGTGCTGTATGGACAATCGCAGATATCTTCAACGGACTGATGGCGATTCCGAATATGATCGCATTGTTCGCATTAAGTGGAGTGATCGTAAAAGAAACAAAAGCGTTCTTTGCAGCAGAAAAGCATAAAATGTAAGGAATCAAAAGTAATAAAATAACAGTAAATCCTCTGATTATGGAATTTATAGCAATCCTGATCAGAGGATTTTTTCTGCTTGCATTTGACTGATTATGACTTTTTGTGCAAAGTAAACCAAAATCAGTCATTATTTTTATGAATTAGTTTGATTGACTTTGGATGAATATGACAGTATACTAAGATCATAAACAAAAAACAGTCATGAACATGCAGAAAAGACATGACAATATGTACTTTTGGAATCTTTTGGTGAAAGTGAAATAAAGACTCCGAAAGGATACCAATATAAAACGGGAGGGCAAGAAGAGATGATTTACACAGTGACTTTTAATCCATCTCTGGACTATATCGTTTCGGTAGATGATTTTAAACTGGGGCTGACAAACAGAACAAGTTCAGAGCTGATGCTTCCGGGGGGAAAGGGAATTAATGTTTCCACAGTCCTTATGAATCTTGGGATTGAGAACACTGCACTTGGATTTACTGCAGGGTTTGTAGGGAAAGAAATTATCCGTAGATTACATGAGATGGGAGTGAAATCTGAGTTCATTCAGATTAGTGAAGGGGTTTCAAGGATCAATCTGAAACTGAAATCTATTGACGGAACCGAGATCAATGGTGCAGGACCGGTGATCAGCAAGGATAAAGTAGAGGAACTGATGAAGAAACTGGAAGAGCTTGGAGAAGGCGATGTACTTTTCCTGGCAGGCAGCATTCCATCTTCTATGCCGGATGACATGTATGAACAGATCATGGCAAGGCTGGATGGAAAAGGTGTGATGATCGTAGTTGATGCCACAAAGGATCTTCTGGTCAATGTCCTGAAATATCATCCGTTCCTTGTAAAACCAAATAATCATGAACTGGGCGAAATCTTCGGTGTAGAATTAAAAACAAGAAAAGATGTAATTCCTTATGGAAAGAAACTTCAGGAAAAAGGTGCAAGAAATGTGCTGATCTCCATGGCCGGCGAAGGTGCAGTTCTGGTAGCAGAGGATGGACAGGTATTTGAAGAACCTGCACCAAAAGGCAGGCTGGTAAATGGTGTGGGTGCAGGAGATTCCATGGTAGCAGGATTCGTTGCAGGCTGGATGGAGAAGAAGGATTACGAACATGCATTCCACATGGGAATTGCAGCAGGAAGTGCAAGTGCATTTTCTGAAAATCTTGCAACAAAGGAAGAAATAGAAGCGGTTTATCGTCAGATAACCGAAAAATAATAAAGGGGGAAGAAGAGATGAGAATAACAGACCTGCTTGACAGACGAAGCGTATCGTTAACAGCTGCTCCGAAAACAAAGTCAGAAACTCTGGATATGGCAGTTGATCTGATGGTAAAGAGTGAGAAGATCAGCGACCGTGAGGCTTATCGTAAACAGGTATATTTAAGAGAAGAAGAGAGCACAACAGGTATTGGCGAGGGAATTGCCATTCCTCATGGTAAATGTGATGCAGTTAAGAAGCCGGGACTTGCGGCAATGGTCATCAAAAATGGTGTAGAGTTTGAGGCACTGGATGATGAACCTGTAACCTTATTATTCCTGATCGCAGCGCCGAATACAGAGGATAACATTCACCTGGATGTACTCAGCAAGCTCTCTGTGATGCTGATGGATGAGGAGTTTACAGAATCTCTTCGCAATGCATCGTCTGTAGATGAGTTTATGGATATTATTGACAGGGCAGACAGTGAAAAGAAAGATATTGATGAGAGACTGGCAGATACCGGATCAGCAGAAGGAACACAGGCTAAGATCCTTGCTGTTACTTCCTGTCCTACCGGTATCGCACATACGTACATGGCAGCAGAAGGAATTGAAAAAGCTGCAAAAGCAAAGAACTGTTTTGTAAAGATCGAAACCCGCGGATCCGGCGGTGCAAAGAATGTGCTGACAGATCAGGAGATTGCTGATGCAGACTGTATTATTGTCGCAGCAGATGCCAAGGTTCCCATGGAACGTTTCGATGGTAAAAAAGTGATCGAATGTCAGGTATCCGACGGAATCAGTAAAGCAGATCAGCTCATTGACAGAGCAATCAATGGGGATGCACCGGTCTACCACGCAGCAGCCGGTTCCCAGACATCTTCTGCCGGTAACAAATCCGGCGGCAGTGTAGGACATAAGATCTATATGCAGCTGATGAATGGCGTATCTCATATGCTTCCGTTGGTTGTAGGCGGTGGTATCCTGATCGCCATTGCGTTCCTGATCGATGGATTAAGTGTAGATTTAAGTGCGCTTCCGGCAGATCAGAGAGCAAATTTCGGTACCATTACTCCGGTAGCGGCTCTGTTTAAAGGAATCGGTAATACAGCATTCGGATTTATGCTTCCGATCCTTGCCGGATTTATTGCAATGGCAATCGGTGACAGACCGGCACTTGCACTTGGTCTGGTAGGCGGTATGATGGCAGCCAATGGTAAATCTGGTTTCCTTGGAGCTTTGCTTGCAGGCTTTGCAGCCGGATATATTATTCTTGGACTTCGTAAATTATGTGATAAACTTCCGGAAGCCCTGGAAAAGATCGCCCCTGTTTTGATCTATCCTGTAGTTGGAATCCTTATTATAGGACTCCTGATGACATTTATTGTAGAGCCGGTTATGGGCGGTATCAACACAGGTCTGAATAATGCCTTGACAGGAATGGGAAGTTCTAGTAAAGTAATACTTGGTATTGTGCTTGGCGGAATGATGGCTATTGATATGGGTGGTCCGTTCAACAAAGCAGCATATGTATTCGGAACAGCTGCAATTGCAGCAGGTAACTATGATATTATGGCAGCAGTTATGATCGGCGGTATGACACCTCCCTGTGCAATTGCACTGGCAACACTGCTATTTAAGGATAAGTTCACAAAAGAAGAGAGAGATGCAGGTCCTACCAACTTTATCATGGGTCTTGCATTTATCACAGAAGGTGCGATTCCATTCGCAGCATCTGACCCCCTTCGTGTACTTCCTTCCTGTATCGTAGGATCTGCGGTGGCAGGAGCGATTTCCATGGCGTTTGACTGTACATTGATGGCACCACACGGTGGAATTTTTGTATTCCCTGTAGTTGGAAATGCAGTTATGTATCTGGTTGCATTGGTTGTGGGAACAGTAATCTCTGCAGTTCTGCTTGGCCTGTTAAAGAAAAAAGCAGCATAAGCAGTGAAATAAAAAAGCAATAACAAAAAATTAAAATAAAGAACATGGAGGATATCAAAATGAAAGAATTTAAGTATGTAGTTACAGACAACGAAGGAATCCACGCACGTCCTGCAGGAGAACTTGTAAAACTGGTAAAGGGATTTGAGTCAACAATCTCTATTGAAAAAGAAGGTAAAAAAGTAGACTGCAGAAAACTTCTTGCACTGATGGGACTTGGCGTTAAGAAAGGTCATGAAGTAACATTCACAATTGAAGGCGCTGATGAAGAAGCAGCATACGAAGCAGTAAGCAAATTCATGCAGGAGAACCTGTAATTCACAGAATTAAATATAAGAAACTGACAGACAGGAGATGATGCATTCATCTCCTGTTTCTGTTATAATGAGATATCAGGTTACTGTTCACACATCATTATCCCGCGAGGTGTTTTGGCATGAATATGCCAAAATCCCGAGACATACAAGCCAAAATTCCATTGCCGCAGGCAATCTGGAATGAATTTTGGCTACGTTACTGTGAACGGAGTGAACAGTAACGATATCGGAGAAGATAATCAGAGGAAAATAATCAAAGTAAATATACAATGGAGGCAGAAGCATATGCTTACAGAACAGAGATTTGACATTATTCTGAAGCTTCTGGAAGAAAAAAAAAGTATTACAGTAACAGAACTGAGAGAACTTCTGGATGCATCAGAATCCACAGTGCGCAGAGACATCACTGCACTGGACAAAGCGGGAAAACTTACCAAGGTTTTCGGCGGCGCAGTAGCATTAAATCATAAAGTAACTGCCTATGAACCGACAGTGGCACAGAAATCAGAATTAAATAAAGAAGAAAAGAAGAAGATTGCAAAATATGCAGCCAGCCTGATAATGCCAGATGATTTCGTTTATCTGGATGCAGGAACTACCACTGGCCTGATGCTGGAATATCTGGCGGGCGCAAGGGCTGTTTTTGTCACAAATGCAGTATCCCATGCCCAGACTCTGGCAAAGATGGGAATCCGGGTTTACCTGATCGGAGGAGAACTTAAGAGTTCAACAGAGGCAGTCGTAGGCAGTCAGGCGATGCAGATGATCCAGATGTATCATTTTACAAAGGGCTTCTTCGGAACCAACGGGATCACCAGAAGAGAAGGCTTTACCACACCGGATACCAGTGAAGCAATTGTAAAGAGTACTGCAATGAAGCAGTGCAAAGATGTATATATCCTGACAGATAAGTCAAAGTTTGGAGAAGTAAGTTCTGTGACATTCGGCGGGTTTACAGATGCTAAAATTCTTACAGAAGAGATTCCGAAAGAGTATCAGGATAGCAAAAATATTCTGAAAGTGGAATAAATAATTGATCAGAATGCCGCCGGCAGGTAGAGTAGGCAGGAATGATATTTAGATTGGAGAGATGTGGGATGAAGTTTGGGCATATTGGAGATCTGCATATTGGAAAAAGGGTGCATGATTTTTCCATGCTGGAGGATCAGAGATATATTCTGGATCAGATGATCAAAATTTTTGAGGAACAGAAAGTAGATGGAGTTCTGATAGCAGGGGATGTTTATGACAAGACAGTGCCGTCGGCAGAGGCAGTGCAGCTGTTTGATGAATTTATTACAGGACTGTCTAAAGCTGAGATCCCTGTGTACATGATCAGTGGAAATCATGATTCAGCAGAAAGGCTTTCCTTTGGAGCAAAGCTGTTTGAAAGCAGTGATATTTATATTTCGCAGGTTTATGATGGTGAAATGAAAAGGATTGTGCTGGAAGATCAGTATGGGCCAATATCTGTATATCTTCTGCCCTTTCTGAAACCTGCGGCAGTACGCCATGCTTTGCAGAGGGATGATATTAATACTTATGAAGAAGGTGTCATGGCTGCTCTGCAGGAGTGCGAGATTGTCAGGACACAGAGAAATGTGCTGGTGGCACATCAGTTTGTGACTGGAGCAGACAGAAGTGACTCAGAAGAAACATGGGTTGGCGGTCTTGACAATGTCAGTGCGGAAGTATTTAAGGATTTTGACTATGTGGCACTGGGACACATCCACAGACCTCAGAAAATGGGGAGAGAGACCTTGCGTTACAGTGGGACGCCGCTTAAGTATTCTTTTTCGGAAGCAGATCATAAAAAGTCGGTAACGATTGTGGAGCTTCTGGAGAAGGGAAATGTGACGGTCAGTACAGTACCCTTGATTCCCAGACGGGATATGCGTAAGCTGAGGGGAACCTATATGGATGTGACGGCGAAGGATCATTATACTGCTGAAAATAAGATGGATTATCTTCAGATTACCCTGACAGATGAGGAAGATGTGCCGGGGGCACTTCAGAAGCTGCGTACTGTTTATCCCAACCTGATGCGTCTGGAATATGATAATAAACGAACACGTGAGAACCGTGAGGTTCAGGCAGTGGAGGCTCAGGAACAGAAGTCAGAGCTGCAGCTGTTTGAGGAGTTTTATGAACTGTTAAATAATGAACCTATGAAAGAAGAACAGACAGAGTTTGTGGAGAAACTGATCCAGGATCTGAAGGAGGTGCGCGTATGAAACCATTGAAGCTGACATTATCTGCATTTGGTCCATATGCGGATGAGACTGTGATCGATTTTACACAGCTTGGAGGACAGGGACTTTTTTTGGTGACCGGAGATACGGGAGCAGGAAAAACGACGATCTTTGATGGGATTACATTTGCGTTGTATGGGGAGACAAGCGGAGGAGTCCGGGAGGCATCCATGCTCAGAAGCAAGTATGCAAAACCGGAAACACCTACGTATGCGGAATATATTTTTGAATATAAAGATGCAGTGTATACAGTGAAGCGAAGCCCGGATTATGAGCGCCCAAAGAACAGAGGTACCGGAATGACCACCCAGAAAGGGGAAGCATTGCTTACTTTTTCTGATGGAAGAGCTCCTGTGACAAAGCTGAAGGAAGTGAATCAGACAGTTACTGATCTGATCGGGTTAGATATGAAGCAGTTTACGCAGATTGCTATGATCGCACAGGGAGATTTCAGGAAATTGCTGCTGGCTGACACAGAGGAACGCAGCAACATTTTCAGAAAGCTTTTCCATACGGATATTTATAAGGTGATTCAGGAAAAATTAAAATTCGAGGCCGGTGGTCTGGACAAGGCGTATAAAGAGCTGTTGAGAAGTATTCGCCAGTATACGGAACAGGTCAGATATTCTACAGAAGACCAGTTGGGACAACAGTGGATATTGATGGAGAAGAATGGCTTTGAGGGAAATCTGGAAGAAGGTCTGGAAATCCTGGAGCAGTTTCTGAAGGTAGATAAAGAGACGCTGAAAAATTTGAATAAGCAGATCAAAGAGAACGATAAAGAACTGGAAAAAGTAAATCAGCTTTTGGGAAAGGCTCATAAAGAAGCAGATGCAAAGGCAAGGAAGGAACAGCTTCTGCAAGAGAAAGAGGTATTGCTTCCGCAGTTGGAACAGGCACAAAAAGCTGCAGAAAATGGGGCAAAGGAACCTGAGGAGATCCAACGCCTGATGCTTTCCATACAGAAAGAAAAAGAGAATCTGGAGCGTTATACAAATCTGGAAAATCTGCTCAGAGAAACAGAGAAGGCTTCCCTGCAGATAGAGAAACTGGGAACGGACGGTACAGAGCTGCAGAATCGTCAGAAAGAAATGAAAGCTGTGCTTGAAGAAAAACAAAAAGAATATCAGACAACAGACGGTGCAGAAAAAGAAAAAGCAGAAACAGATTTCCGGAAAGAGAAAATAGATACTCTTTATGCAGGAATTTATAAGAACTGTGGAAATCTGGAGTTTCTTCAGACAAAAATCAGTGAACTGAAAACACAGTCCGGGCAGGAAGAACAACTTGCGAAACAGATAAAAAAGGATTTGACTGATCTGGAAGAGAAAATTGTTTCCGGTGGGAATCTGGAAATCAAAGAGAACAGTCTGGTCATACGTTTGCAGCAGATAGAGAAAATAGAAGATCAGCAGAAACGGTATCAGGATCTGGAAAAGGAAGCAGAGAGAAAAAAGAAGGGTTATCTGACCGCTTCTCAGAAACGGACAGAAATAAAAGAAATTTTAAACAAAATGGAGCAGGCCTATCTGGATGCGCAGGCGGGTGTTCTGGCAGCAGATCTTCAGGATGGGATGCCATGTCCGGTATGTGGTTCTGTTCATCATCCGAAGCTTACACAGATTCCGAATGAAGTTCCCACAGAAGAACAGCTGAAAAAACAGAAAAAGTTAACAGAAGCTGCGGAAAAAGCGGCATCTGACGCAAGTGTGCAGGCAGGAGAGGCAGCAGGACTGATGCAGCGCTGCAGGGAAGAACTGACAGAAGGGGTTAAAGGTTATATAGCGCAGTTTCTGCCAGAAGAGGAGACACAAGAGATACTTCGAAAGGAACTTCCTGATCATGAATTATGTTTATTTGTAAAAAATCAGGAAAGCAGTGTACAGACAGGATTGGAAGAAATCAAAAAACAGAAAAAAGTTCATCAGGATTTACTGAAGAAAAAGGAAGAGTTCAGCACACAGTCAGAACGATATGCAAAAGAATTTCAGAAATTACAGATCAGTCTTGAAAAGAGGAAGAGCCAGCTGGAAAGTATTCAGGAACAGCTGCAGAATCAATTGGACGAACCTGTACTGACATGGATCCATGAAGAAGATATAAGACAGAGAATGAAAACTGATCCGGAACTGTCACAGGATCACAGCGGTGAAAGAGTGTATCAAAAGGAAATCTGTAATGTATCACAGGCTTTGCTGCAGGGAAAGAGAGCAGCAGAATGGCTGAAACAGCAGCAAAATATTCTGGGACAGAAACAAAAGGATCTGACAGCACTTCTGGAACAGAGAAAACTTCTGGAGATGCAGATTGGTAAGACTCAGACAGAACTCACAACGATCACAGACCAGATCAATCAGAATCAGCAGCAGACAGCAGCAGAGAAATCCAGATATGAGCAGCTGCAGAAGCAGAGAGAGAATATGGAAAAAGAGTTGGGTGAAAGGACAAAGGAAGAAATCCTGTCTCAGATCCAGCTTAAGACTGAGGAACAAAAGAAGCTTGAAATACATTACAAAACAGTAACAGAAGCGAGAGAAGTATTAGAAAAGAGAATGACAGAACTGGATTCGGTAATTGCATCTCTGACAGAACAGTTAAAAGAATCCATAAGTATTTCAGCTGAGGAACTGAATGCTCAGAAAGAAAACTTTGCACAGCAAAAGAAATCACTTTCAGAAAATCGTGATGAAATCCATGCCCGCCTGGAAATCAACAGTGACATGTATGAAAAAATCCGCAGACAGCAGACAGAACTTCTGAAAACGGAAACCCGTTGGAAGTGGATGAAATCTCTCTCAGACACTGCCAATGGTACGATCACGGGTAAGGCAAGGATCATGCTGGAAACTTACATCCAGATGCAGTACTTTGACCGTATTCTTGCGCGTGCCAATATCCGTCTGATGACCATGAGCAGCGGTCAGTACGAGTTAGTTCGCAGAAAAGAAAACAAGAGCAGGGTAGGGAAAACCGGTCTGGAACTGGATGTAGTAGACCATTACAATGGAACTGTTCGAAGTGTCAAGACCTTATCAGGCGGAGAAACATTTCAGGCATCTCTGTCTCTGGCACTGGGACTTTCCGATGAGATTCAGTCAAGTTCCGGTGGGATCCAGCTTGATACCATGTTTGTGGATGAAGGTTTCGGATCTCTGGATGAAGATGCCCTTGATCAGGCAATCCGTGCATTGAAGGATCTCAGTCAGGGAAGCAGACTGGTGGGGATTGTTTCCCATGTAGCAGAGCTGAAAGAACGTATTGATAAGAAGATCATAGTAACAAAGAAACGGACAGAAGATGGAGTTGGAAGTACGATCTGTATAGAAGGATGAGATTTTATGGTCAAGCGGATAAAATCATCCGCTTTGCTAGGCGGCGCTACATCGAATAACTGTTTCACAGTGTATCAGAAGGAGTTGTCACTCCTTCTGATACAAGCAAGTCCCTACCCATTGCTTATTGTTTTTTGCAACCGACCCCGGGGACTTACTTGATTCGGTTAAAAAAGGCAGTTACTAAAAAAAAGTTATATAAAATTAACTTGACAGAATACCAGAGATAGTATATATTAAGTTATGAAGTTAGACATAAATAACTCGAACTGCTGAACGATCTGTTGAAGGTCTTTTTACAGCAGTAATTCAAGCTTTGCAGCAAACAAAAGCAATAAAATGTTTCGTAAAGCTTTATTTTTTGATAGATAGTTAGCATGTCCTAACTAATATTTTGCCATTGAGAAAGGGATCATAACATGTTGGAGAAATCTGTGATCGAACATTGTTCACCTACATTAGCATCTATTAAAACCGGAAATCTTTTTACATATAAATATGAATCTGAGGAAGAATTATGGAAAAGCGTAGAAGGCTTTAATGAATGTGTAAGAGAAAAAGGCGTTTCCCTCACAGTACTTCGCAGGAGTGAGAAAAAGGCGCTGATTTATGTCTGCCGGTTCTCAAGCCTTGAAAGAGATCTGAAGAAACCTGGTGTTGCGAATTTCATAAAGAAGTATGGGTATGAGAGTACAGATCCTGCATATGCACTTGAGAGACTGAGAAGCCGCCTGGCCCAGAGAGAAGATTTTCCTCATGAAATCGGATTGTTTCTGGGATATCCGCTGGGAGATGTGATCGGGTTTATCAAGAATGCAGGGCAGAACTGTAAATGTGTAGGTTGTTGGAAGGTTTATTGCAATGAATGTGAGGCAATAAAGGCTTTTGCCAGATTTAAGAAATGTACCAGCGTGTATGTACGTCTCTGGAATCAGGGAAGAAGTGTACGTCAGCTGACGGTGGCAGCGTAAGGAAGAAGCTATATAAAGTAATATAGCAGGGATGGAGAGTTCGTTTAAGAATCAGTATAATAGAAAAGCCGTATGACTTTTTATTATAATATAAATCATGGCTTTGCGGCAAAGAAAAAGGCAGAGCAAATTTAAGGAGGATTTTAATCATGAGTAAAGTAGCAGTTGTATATTGGAGCAGCACAGGAAACACAGAAGCAATGGCAAACGCAGTTGCAGACGGAATCAGGGAAAAAGGCGGCGAAGCTGTTCTTCATACCTGTGAGGATTTTGACGGTTCTAAAGTTGCTGAATATGATGCAATCGCCTTCGGATGCCCTGCAATGGGAGATGAAGTTCTCGAAGATACAGAATTCGAGCCAATGTTTGACGGATGCAAAGATGCCCTGAAAGGCAAGAACATCGCTCTGTTTGGTTCTTATGGATGGGGAGACGGCGAATGGATGCGTAACTGGGAAGAGTCCTGTAAAGAAGCAGGTGCAAATCTTGTATGCGACAGCGTGATCTGCCAGGAAGAGCCAGATGATGAAGCTACAGATGCTTGCAAAGCTTTAGGTGCTGCATTAGTATAACAGAATAGATAAGATAAGAAATACCGGGAGACTGTCTGCATGAATATGCGGCAGTCTCCTTTTTTCGGTTGATAATATTTACAGAAACTGTTTTGGGGATTATACTATTTATTAATAGTGAGTTCAGTTTTATAGACATTTACAGGCAGTCGCAATGTACAGGCGGAGATGGCGGCGTTTGGGCTGAAATGATTTTTATAAAAAATATAAAATAAGGGAGATACAACAATGAATCAGAGAGAAAGAATGTTAAGCGGACTTCCATATAAGGCATGGCTAGATGGTCTGGAGGAAGACAGAAAGGCATGCAAGCAGAAAATCTATGATTTTAATCAGCTGCCGCCATCCAGACAGAGTAAGGAAGCGCCTCAGATGATCAAGAATATTTTTGGAAAAACAGGCGAAAATGTCTGGGTGGAAGCACCATTCCACTGTGACTATGGCTGGAACATTGAAGTAGGTGAGAATTTCTATTCCAATTATAATCTGACAATCCTTGATGTGGGAAAAGTAACATGTGGAAAAAATGTTCAGATTGCGCCAAATGTCTCCATTTATACAGCGGGTCATCCGGTTCATCCGGACAGCCGTAATTCAGGATATGAATACGGAATTCCTGTAACAGTGGGAGATAATGTATGGATCGGCGGAAATACAGTGATTCTTCCGGGTGTTACCGTTGGAAGTAATGTAGTGATCGGTGCAGGAAGTGTAGTATCCAAAGATATCCCGGATAATACGATCGCAGCTGGAAATCCATGTAAAGTAATCCGCGAGATTACAGACGAAGACAGAATCTATTACTTTAAGAAACAGAAATTTGATGATGAGGCGTGGGAAGAAGTAAAGAATAAAAATAAATAGCAGAACTGACAGGTTGCCTATGCCAAAGTCCCGAGACATACTTTGCGAAGCGTGTTGCTGTGAACGGAGTGAACAGTAATCAATTCCACAAAATACAGGTAAATAATAGACAGGAGATGATGCATTCATCTCCTGTTTATGTTACAATGAATATGATAAATATGGGAGTTGTTCAGTAATGGAGCAATTTGCAGATATCAGGGTGGATAGAGTGAATATACAGATGGAGGCAGAAGATGCTGACAGAACAGAAATTTGACATTATCTGAAAAAGGAGGATTTTTAAGTGATCAATAATATTAGTGATTAAATGTGTTAAAATATGCTCATGGAGGTATTGCTATGAACACATCGAATATCACTAATTATAAACCAAAAGATTTTGCTGAATTATTAGGTGTCTCTGTGAAAACATTACAGCGTTGGGA
>OIYD01001161.1_pt1 | contig 16915 bp, 9 predicted proteins | sample 1588141 | NCBI WGS metagenome assembly OIYD01 (sample SAMN03283259) | human gut metagenome | biome: human-associated habitat; material: feces | host: Homo sapiens | place: USA | collected 2013
ATCCAGAATCTCGTAGCCTTCTTCTGGTTCTTCACATGTAGGACGGGATGGACCTGCATAGGTAATCACTCCGTCGGTTACTTTTACGGTTCCTCCGGTGAGATCCAGCAGTTGGTTCATCTCTTTACCTTTTAGGGCAGAGGTGCCAAGCGGGGTGATGATGCGGGCATTCTTGATGATAAGATTGTTGTTCATGACGATAGATTTCTTATTATTCCATAATCTGCGCTTCCAGTACTTGCTGCATGGAGAAGTTTTCCAGTCCCAAATAATAAGAGGCTGTGTCAATCAGAGCTTCCATGGGAACCAGGCCCACAATTTCGCTGCCGATGATGCTTACTCCGTAGCGGCGGGCTTCGAAACGCACCATCTCAAAAGCCCGATAGAGGGCAGTCTTGCTGTAGTCTGTCAGGTTCATGGACACCTGGGTGATACCTCGGTCCTTCAGTTCCACACCCATGGCTTTGCAAAAGCGCAGTCCGCCTCCGATAAAACGGATTTTCTTGGCAATATCATGTGCAATCTCCAGACTGGGGGTGTTCAGATTGATATTATAAGCCACTAACGGCATGCGAGCTCCGATGGCAACGGTTCCGGCAGTGGGATGCCGTTCTTCGGGACCGAAATCGGGATGCCATTCGGGTTGGTGAATCTTTTCCTTCATGCCTTCGAATTCTCCTTTACGGATGGCGGCAAGATTTTCGCGATGAGGAGCGCTTGCTGATTTCTCATAGAGGAAGACCGGAAGGTCATATTGAGAGGCTACCCGTTGCGCTACTTCTTTAGAGATGGCGATGGCTTCTTCCATGGTACATCCTTTGATAGGAATGAACGGTACTACATCTACCGCTCCCATTCGCGGGTGCTGTCCTTGATGATGGTTGAGGTCAATCAGCTTTACTGCTATGCCGATGGCTTCTATCACCGCTTCTTTTAAAGCATCAGGTTCTCCCACTACGGTGACCACAAGACGATTATGGTCTTCATCATTGCTATAGTCGAGCAGTTTTACCCCGGCGCGTGCACGGAAGGGAGATACTATCTGATCTATTTTCTGCAAGTCGCGTCCTTCGCTAAAGTTGGGAACGCATTCCATGATTTTTGTCCAGCTCATAATTCGTAATGTTATTGATGTTTTATACCTTTTTCTTTTAATACTCTGTCGATTAATGCATCTTCTGCCAGATGCGGCATGGTGATATGATAGCCCTGTTCCCGATGAGTATGGTTAAATTCTTCGGATGTTTCCATGGCATGCGGATTACGTGCCCATGAGCGTCGTGCCACACCGCCCATGACATCCCATAGCATGGACGAGCGTAAAATGGCGTCTACTCGATCACTACCGTCACACACCATTCCGAATCCGCCGTTGACGGCTTTGCCGATACCTACGCCTCCTCCATTGTGCAGGGCGACCAGACTCATGCCGCGTGCACAGTTGCCTGCAAAGCACTGGACTGCCATATCTGCCATTACATTGCTGCCGTCCTTGATGTTCGATGTTTCACGGAAAGGAGAATCGGTTCCACTCACATCATGGTGGTCTCGTCCCAACATAATGGGACCTACTTCTCCTTTGCGTACCATTTCGTTAAAACGCAAGGCGATATTCATGCGACCGAGTGCGTCCTGATAGAGGATGCGTGCCTGAGTGCCGACTACCAGATTGTTCTTTTCGGCATCACGTATCCATATCCAATTATCCATGTCCTGTCCGCGTCGTTCTTTGGGGATACACTCCATGGCGGCATGGTCGGTTTTTATCAAATCTTCATGTTTACCGCTGAGACAAACCCAGCGGAAAGGTCCGTAGCCGTAATCAAAAAGTTGCGGTCCCATAATATCTTCCACATAAGAAGGCCAGATGAAGCCGTCTTTTTCATCAATGCCATTGCGTGAGATTTCCTTTACTCCTGCATCATAAATGGCTTTCATAAACGAATTGCCGTAATCGAAAAAATAAGTACCGCGTTCCACCAGTGCTTTAATAGCATTGAAATGGCGGCGTAGTGAAGCATTTACAAGCTTTTCAAATCGTACACGGTCGTCTTTCAACAGGCGGGTACGTTCATCGAAAGTGATGCCTGCCGGACAGTATCCTCCTTCGTACACGGCATGGCACGAGGTTTGGTCGCTCAGCAGTTCAATATCTATATGGTGATTCAAAGCATGCTCCAGCAAATCTACTACATTTCCGTGATAAGCAATGGAACAAGGCTTGCGTAGCCTCATGGCTTCGGCAGCAAGGGTATAGGCTTCTTTCAAGTCGGCAGTGACGTGCTGCACCCATCCTTGGCGATACCGTGTTTCGATGCGTGAGGCATCTACTTCGGCAATGATGGCGGCGGCTCCTGCTATTTCGGCAGCTTTAGGCTGTGCGCCGCTCATTCCGCCCAAACCGGAAGAAACAAAGAGATGCCCGTTAAGATTTCCATCCTGCGGTACTCCTAATTTCATGCGGCCGGCATTCAATAAGGTATTGAATGTGCCGTGTACAATGCCTTGCGGACCGATGTACATCCATCCGCCTGCTGTCATCTGACCGTAATTGGCAACGCCCATCTGTGCAGCAATTTCCCAGTCACGCTGGTTGTCGAACATGCCTACCATCATGGAATTAGTGATAATAACACGCGGTGCTTCGGGCTTTGACTTGAACAGACCAAGGGGATGTCCGCTTTCCACTACCAAAGTCTGTTCGTCAGTCATTACTTCCAGATATTGTTTAATGAGCCGGTATTGCATCCAGTTTTGGCATACTTGTCCTGTTTCACCGTAAGTGACCAGTTCGTAAGGATACAAGGCAATATCAAATGAAAGGTTGTTGTCTATCATTACTTGAAATGCTTTTCCTTCGATGCAGTTTCCTTTATATTCGTCAATAGGCTTTGCTTTCAAATCGCCTTGCGGCCGGAAACGGTAGCCATAGATTTTTCCCCGGGTAAGCAGTTCATCCATAAATTCCGGGGCGAGTCGGGCGTGAAGTTCTTCGGGAATGTAACGCAGTGCATTCCTCAGTGCGGTTTCTGTTTGTGCCGGTGTCAGACGATAACCTCTGTCGGGCGCACGGCGGATGCCTTCCACAAAAGTAGGATAGGCAGGAAGTTCGTTAGATAAGGTGACAGTCATAGCATTCAGGTGTTTTGTCACAAAGATAGTAAAACAACTGAGATACTATGAATTAATGGATATGTTTAGTGACATAAAGTAAATAAATTCTATCTAATAGACTGTCGCTTTTTAGAAATATAGCCATAGCAGGTACTATGGGAGGTTTTTTAGATTTGTTTTAAGTTGATTATTATTCAAGACTATAAGAAGTCGGATAGTGATAGATGGCGTTTACAGGTATAGTGTCTTTCATAGTATATAGATTTAATCGTTATACATTTGGAAAACACGCCGGGCCATTTCTTTCATTTCTTGGCGTAAGGTGGCTGGAGCTATAACCTCAACACTGTCGCCAAAGGAACGTAGAAGCGAACGTAATTCATAGTTGTCTTGTACCTTCAGTCGAACCTCCCATTTACCGTCGGCTTGTTTGCTGTTTAGTACTGATTGAGACTCATGCAGCGGCTTTGTTGTAATGTAATTCCACGCCTTGTCGGTAACGTGCAGAATAACATTTTCCACGGGTGCGCCTTCAAGCACGGAAACGCCCACCACGTCACTAAAGAACTCTTCGAAATCAAAGTCATCGTCTAGGGGTTCAAACACTTTGGTCGTTTCCTTTATCTCTTTAATTCGGTCTATCGCATAGTTGGACATTTTGTCAAAGTCCTTGCGTTTCGCTATCAAGAACCAACGATTGTTGTACTGTTTCAAATGATAAGGGCTCACCACAACTGTTCTAACATCTTTACCAAACGGATGGTAACTTATTTCTATTACTTTCTTTGCTACAATAGCTTCAAATATAGGCTTGTACCACTTGTCTATACCTGTAAGGTATTGGTTGTGCTGGAAGCTAACTGCCTTTAGAGTTGCACTACCTAGTTTTGAAGTTGTATAAAGTTTCTTTTCCAGATCGTCCAGCCAGTCGAACTGAGGAATTCCTTCAAAGCGTTTCATGATGGCGGCAGCCTCAAGTATGCAATCCATTTCTTCTTGAGAAGGACCCGCTTCGGCCATTGTTTTTGAGTCGACTGCGTAGCGGTAATATTTTTTATGACCGTCTTGGATTCTGTCGATAGTGACTCCGTACATCAGTTCCATGTCGTTCATATCGTCAAAGATTTGACGACGTTGTACTCCTTCGGCACCTTTTGAACCGCTATCACCATTCTGGCGTTCAAGTGCCATACGACAAGCCTCAATGAGGTCGTTCATGTAATATTTCCTAGTTCTACTACTAAAGCATTTATCCAAAGCTCTGTATCGAACAATCGCATTTTTATTTGTTGCCATCTTTTTTGTTTAAACTAGTTTCCAGGCTTATTCCTTATAGTTAATTTCGTCGATGATTTTACCGAATTTCTCTGCGGTTTCCTTGATATCGGTGAACTCAGAGAGTTTTATGCCGCTCAAGCCAATGCTTGTCCACTCGCTGAGATCATCAGCGAAAACGCCTTTGTTCATGCGGCTTAGATAGTTTTCAGATAAACCGCTAGGCATATTTTTCAGATCCATCATGCCGATACGCTGTACGAAGTGTGCGTAGTCGCCATCGATGATGATGTTCTTGTGTGCTGCCATTTTGTAAATTGATATCCAATGACGCTTTTTGGTGAATAGCGGAGTGTAACTTTGTGCTTTCAGAATACTGCGCTTCAAGAGGTCCATCTTTTCTGCCTCGTTCATCTTGTCAATAGGATGATCCGCTACCTTTTGGTCTTTAGAATCATCTCTGCCCAAATCAGCCATTGTAGTCATTTTATAAGGGATTATAGGAGTGGAAGGACATACATCAGGAGCAGTAACTCCCGAATTGTCAAGTTCACAACCTGCCATTTCCAAGTCTGTAATGCTGACCATTACGGCATAGATATACATGCTGACCACCATGTGGATGGCTGGAGCAACCTCTGCATCGGGTAGTTCCGGAGCAAGGTGAACGTTCTCGTTTCTCCACTTTGAAATGCACTTATAGTAGGTTTCAAAAGTGTTCAACTTCGGATTTTTGCCATGATTATAATAGAGGTTATCTATTTCATGGAAAGTCTTTACGATGGCCACCCAACCATCTGTACCTTTGGTAGACACAAAGAGTTCTCCCTCTTTCAAGTAATAGAGTTTGCGGAGGAATGCCTCATACTTAGGCAACAATGCTCCGAATATCACTTTCAAGTCTACCGGCTCGTTCTCGCCACGATAGAACTTGTTCAGTTGATTTGGAATCATGGTGTTCAGCCCATCCAAGTTCTTTACAGTGTGGGTCTTCAAGATGGCGAAAAGACAATCGAGCACTTCTTCAAGTTCACGATAGCCATGCCCGCAGAGTTCACTGAAAGTATCTTCAAGTTTCTCAAACATCACATCTTTAAGCAACTCCTCATTATATTCAAGCACCTTACCTGTATGGAAACTTTGCCCTAGGAAGGTTACTAGCATGTTTAAGAATTCCTCATTGAAAGCTTGATTGCTATTGAGCAGTTTTTTCAAATTAATATACTTGCCTAACTGTGTCGCGACTTTTTTGTTGAACTCCTTTTCTACCATCTTCAACAGGCTGGAGTGGGAGTTTTCTGCGCTGAATGCTTGCTTCACGTTAGGGTCATTCCTCAACTGACGCAGCAACTCAAGGATTATTTGGTCATTCTCGTTGAGGAAACCTTCATAAGGCTCATTTATCATGTGGATGAGATGATCGAGATTGTCAAACTCCTTCTCCCCACCGCTAATGCTGGCAGTACTTGGAGGTGTCAGTTTGCCACCTTCTCCCTCTAATGTGATACAGCCCTGTTCTGCTAATTGAATACGATACTTGTCAAGGTCAATCTTTTCCAAGATGTCCAGTGGCAAAGTCTCCTTGGTATAAGGCAGATATTTGTAGTAGAGCTTGCAGAACATGTAGAAACGTTCCAAGTCAGGGTCAAGGAATTTCATTAGCTGAGCAAGCAATCCGTACTGGCGGATGTAACGGTTCACCTCTTTGCGGATGAGTTCCTGTTCTTCTTCAGGTAAAGGCTTCACATATTCGTTTACCAGTTGTCCTAAGATAGATGGAATGCCGACTATCTGTTGTTCATCTCCGCATAGCAATAAGGTTACAACCTTATCTACATCGCTCTGTGTAAAGAGTTTCCTGCGCTCAATGTCATTCTTATATTCATAGATGTTTGATGGGTTGTAGTTTCCTTGTAACCATGTGGCATCGTAATAGTCTTCGAACGCTGCCTTTATGTCCTCGTGTTTGTTTACGAAGTCGATAATCAGGGTATCTTGCTTGTCGGGATGACAGCGGTTCAAACGACTTAGTGTTTGGATGCACTGCACACCGCCTAACTTCCTGTCTACAAACATGGTATGGAGTAAAGGCTGGTCGAATCCGGTCTGGAACTTATCGGCTACGACCAAGAATCTTTGATTAGGCTGTTTGAATTCAACGGCAATGCCATTGTCTTTGATTCCGAAGCCGTTTATTTTTTCCTCGGTATATTTGTTACCATTGATTTCTACTTCACCGCTGAATGCTACAAGGGCTTTTACCTCGCCATTGTACTTCTCTTTCAACCGGCGTGTGATGGCTTGGTGGAACAATATGGCGTTGGCGCGGCTGGAAGTCACTACAATGGCTTTTGCCTGCCCTTTCATCTTTTGGGCAGAGTGCTGCATGAAGTAGTCTACCATCATATTGGCTTTGTAGTTGATGACGTATGGGTGCTGGTTCACATATTGCATCATCAAGCGGAGTGCATTCTGCTTTTCGTATTCAGGTGTGTCTTCAGGAAGATCTACCTTACTTACCAGCTCAAACATGGTTTGGAAGGTGGTATAGTTTTTCAGCACGTCAAGGATAAAGCCTTCCTCAATGGCTTGTTTCATGGAATAGGTGTCGAATGCCTTTCCATTACGGCCATAGAGTGCAAAAGTCTGTGACTTTGGCGTGGCTGTGAAAGCAAAGTAACTGATATGACCGCTATTGATGCTGCGGGCAGCTTGCAGTTCGGCCAACATTTGGTCTTGCATATTGTTCTCGGCTTCACGACTCTCAATACCGAACTCTTCTACCGTTTCGCGAAGCTCACTCTTGTCGGTGAGAACTTGACGCACATCGTGCGACGCTTGCTTGCCAAAGGCTGTATGCGCCTCGTCTATGATGACAGCAAAGTGTGAACCGGCAGCCTCCTTCAACTTAGGTAATGCAAAGCTGAACTTTTGTTCAGTGGAGATGATGATGCGGTGACCGCCTTCTGCTAATGCTTTTGCCAGATTACGTGAACCTTTGCGGATGTCTTTTACAGTACCGGCTACTTCTTCCATTCCCTTTATTTCATCGGCAATGTTCCGGTCGAGTACAATACGGTCGGTTATCATGATAACCGAATCGAACACCGGGGTGTTATCTGCATTCTGAAGGTTTGCCAGTTGGAAGGCCAGCCATGACATGCTCTTTGTTTTGCCTGAACCTGCTGAGTGCTGCACAAGATAGGTTTGACCTACGCCTTTCTCTCGCACGTCGCTAATGATATTACGAACGCAACGCAATTGGTGATAGCGGGGGAATATATAGAACGGTTCACCTTTCTTAGGTGTAATGCGTTTAATGAAATGCTGAATGAGATTTAGTAAAGAATCAGCTTGTAACACTTCTTTCCACATATAGCAGGTCGGATAATCTCCTTCTACTTGTGGATTCACCGTTTCCTTGTTGAATGGGAGGAACTGTGTATTATTGCCGGCCAGCTTGGTGGTCATCATCACCCGGTTGTTATCCATGGCGAAGTGAACCAGACAGGTGCGAAGCATACGGTTTTGTGGGTGACGGTTGGTCTGATATTGGTGCATGGCGTTCACCACAGTCTGACCGGTAGCTTCGTTCTTCAACTCCAGAGTAATGATAGGCAGACCGTTTAACAGGATGCAGAGGTCGAGTTCATTCTCCTTATCGAAGCCCAGGGTGCTGTACTTCATCTGACGAACCACGCTGAAGATATTTTTCTGGTAGAGGTGGTCGGCATCATCATCGAGAGTCATCTCCGGTTTGAAAGCCGCCAATCGGATGCGTCGACCTTGCAGCATGAAGCCGTTTTTCAACAGTGACAGCAAACTCTCACCACGATTAATTTTCGTATTGATGGTTTCAATCACAATGTTGAGCGCATCTTGTTCGTCTGCAAAACCTTGATTAATAAGTTTCTGCCATATAGGTTGCTCGCGTAAGAATTGTAAAAGCATATCTGAGTCCACCAACTTTTGAATATTGAAATCCTTTGGTGTGCGTTGATTGTACATCTTGCTTCCTGCAAGGTATTCTGCCATATGTTTCTCAAAGAGAGTTTCGTTTAGTAGTTCAAACATATCGGTTCATATTTTTCGTTTTATGATTGCAAAGCTCGTGTATAACCGTGCAGTGTTTCCGCACAATTTACTCTTCTATTGCATTTTCTATGTCTTCAATACTTGGCAGTTTCTCTGCCAGTGTCTTTTTCAGTACTTCATCAAGTTCATAGGTTGCTACTCCCAACGGGCGGTCAATGCCTTCAAAAGCCCACTTTACCACGGTCTCGTTTTTCGACTTGCATACCAGCAATCCTATACTGGGGTTGTCATTGTCATCTTTTAAAAGATGGTCTGCCGCCGATACATAGAAGTTGAGTTTACCGGCAAACTCAGGTTCAAATTCCACGACTTTAAGCTCAAGCACGACATAGCATTTCAGTTTTGTATGATAGAATACCATATCCGGAAAGTAGCTGGTTCCACCAGGCATGCGAAGTTCCATCTGACTTCCAACGTATGCAAAACCTGTACCTAATTCCAGCAGAAAACGACGGATATTGTGTTCTAAGGCTTCTTCAAGCATGTGTTCATTATATGGTTCTCGCAACGTAAGGAAATCAAAGTTATAAGGGTCTTTCAATATTTCTTGTGCCAGTTCATCTTGCGGTTGTGGCAACTTGTTGTTGAAATTGGTTTGCGCTCTTCCTCGTCTTTCATAAAGGCCTGCTTTCTGCATATTCATCAGGGTGGCGCGACTCCAGTTGTCGGCAATCACTTCGTTTATATAGAACAATGCTTCGTCCACGCTCTTACTCTTGGCCATGATTTCAATGTGATGTCCCCAAGGCACAAGAGCGAATTTTTGTGGCATGGATAATTCGCCAACAAGTTGTTGGCAAATTGACTCATCATCACTTGTATAGAATCTGAACCACTGTGCCGCATATCGCAAGTTGGTGTATGACAATCCTTTCATATCAGGAAACTCATCTCGCAAATCAAAGCTGAGCTGTTGCAAAACACCACTTCCCCATGCTTGTTCCGCTTTCATCTTTACAATGTCACGACCTAAGCTCCAATAGAATTCCAGCAGTGTACCGTTTACTTTGATGGCTGCTTTTATCTGACTGTTTCGCAAACGAGATTTGATATCGGCAAACCATTGCTTATATTCTGCGGTTATGGCAAATTTATCTCGCTTTACGAAATGAGGTTTTTCTTCCTTGTTATTGCTTGCTTTCATGGTCTTATATTCTATAATGTATCAGCTTACTTTAACCTTGCCTGTCACTACATTGGTGATAAGGCTTTGTTTCAGTTCTTGAAGGTAAGCAATTTTTTTCTTTTGGGTAGCGACAATGTGGTCTATCTTTGAACATTTTATGTCTAAGTATGTGCTAATCTCTTTCTGCTCGGACATAGGAGGTAAGAGAATATTTACTTGTGACATGATTCCTTGAGTTATACTATAGACTTTTATACCACTTACTCTACAACGAATTTGTGAACGCCATACATTTGACCTAAATAAATAAGCTAAGTATTTGCAATCTCTTTCTCTTGTTTTATATATAATGGTATGATAACCAGCATAAATAGGATTTGTTGTATCATTATAAACACAATTTCCACACCCTTCTAAATCTTCTGAAGTATCTGCAAAAATAAAATCTCCTTGTTTTACCAAAGCGGAATCTCCATTTTTAGTGAGTTCCCTTGGGATAAATCTTATTCCTTCTTCAAAAAATCGTACACTCTTATTTTCTTTTGAGTGGATTTGACCATAGCTTATTACAGGAACACCAGTTGCTGTTAAGTCTGCTTTTGAAAATGTAAGTCCTTTGTGTAATTTGCCATAATATTTAAAAGGCATAATTTCCCAATGTTTCGGGACCTTGCCAATCCATTTCACTCCACTATCTTTGAGTGGTGCATTGGGATTCAGTCCTCGTGTCACGGCACGAGTAATAAGTGATTGTTTAAGTTCACCAAGATATTCTATTTTCTTTTCTGCCTTAGCAATCATTTGGTCCATCTTCTCCGTCTTGGCATCCAAGTAGTCTGCAATGGCTTGTTGTTCGAAAGGAGGGGGAAGAAAATACCGCATTGACATTATGAAGTTTGAAGAAACGCGAGGCATTTTTGTGCCAAATGTAGAGCCATCGGCTTCTTTTGTGAAACCATCAGAAAGCATAACATATCTTATATAAGAAGCAGAGTTTGTATTCTTTGCTCTAAATACAAAAAAATCTCCAACAGCATTGCCATTAAAAGTAGATAACCACACTTTTTTTAAATAGGGGCGTAATTTCCCATAGATAACATCCCCTACGTCAAAAGCAATGCCATTTCCTTCAAATTCTGAATTCGTTTCGATGAATTTTCCTGTCGCACATTCAATATTTTCTAAGCCTATTTTATTTTCTGAGAGTGAAGTCTGTGTCTGTAGGCTTATAAAATCTTTGAAACGGCATATTTCCCAGTGTTTTGGCACCTTACCCAGCCACTTTACTCCGCTGACTTTATATTCTTCGTAAGTTTTCATGATAGCTTTTAATCATTAATCAGTGATTGTATGCTCTGTTCCTCATCTTCTTCGAGAGCCCGAATATCCGCAAGGATATCCTCTACTGAACGCAGCGGCTGATATTCATAAAACAGTTTTGAAATGGGGAACTCGCAACCTATCTTGTCTTTCTCTCTATCCATCCATGCGTCAGGAGCAAAGCGAAGCACCTCGTTTTGAAAATACTCTTGAATATCCGTCTTGAATGGAATCGATTCATAGTCACGCAAATTAGTGTCAGCTACCAAGTCGCTGCTATCATCAAGTGGTATGACATGAACCTCGGGAGCTGTTTCAGACACTTCACCAAAGAAGGTGCGACAATCTTTGATAAGTTTTGCGGTAGTCTTTATCTTCTTCGACTCCAAGTAAGCAAAGAACTCAGCATCGGTGCGTTCTGTATCAATATCGTCCAATGCAACGATGTTTGCCAAAGCTTCGCTCCGCTTCTTTTCATCGAGCGCAGCATACTTTGTCTTCACATCCTTATATATAAGACGAAGAGGGCGTTCAACAGTAATGTAAGTGTAGAAGAAATCATCCTTATCCATAAGTTTTGCATTGTCGCAAGTCTCAAAAGCATGATAGATACGACATATTTCATTTCGACCATAATCGCTGACCAAGATATTCTTCATACCGAGGTTCTTGCGCATAGGCTGGACGTACTCGTCTTTTGCTGCATTTATCAGTAACACTTTATTCTTGTGGCTTTCGGGCTTCTTGTTATCAAATATCCAAAGATAGGTAGCGATACCTGTGCCATAGAACAAACCGCCGGGCAAAGCAATGATAGCGTCAAGTAAATCATTGTCAAGCATGTGCTTGCGAATATTGCTCCAACCGGAACCTGCACCACCGTTAAACAGTGGTGAGCCATTAGAGAGGATGCCTACGCGACTGCCTTTGGGATCCATCTTATGAAGCATGTGCAAGGTGAATAGTAACTGGCCGTCGCTCTTGTCGGGCAGTCCCGGAGCGAAACGACTGTTTTTATCTTCCGCTTCGGCAGAAACAGAATCGTATTCACGTTTCCAGTCCACGCCGTACGGAGGGTTCGCCAGCATAAAGTTGAACTTTTGATCGCGGAATTCATCGATGAGAAGGGTATCACCTACAGCGATACCCTTTGCCTCGTCACCCTTCATGATAATATCACTCTTGCAGAGTGCGTATGTTTTGTCGTTTAATTCCTGACCAAACAGGTTGACGGTTACATCCACTCTACGCTCCTTCGCCGTTTCCTCTATAGTATCTTTGGTCAACGTCAGGATGCCGCCCGTACCACAGCAGGGGTCATACACAGAGATTATCTTACCATCTTGGTAAATCTTATCTTCTTGACCGAGCAGAGTAATCTCTGTCATCAAGCGAACGATGTCGCGAGGAGTATAGAATTGACCGGCGCCGATACCTACAGACTCTTTTGCATAACGAATGACAATTTCGAAGACAGTACCCATCATGTGGTTGTCTACTTTGTCGGGACTGAGGTCGATGTTCAGCACAAAAGCTTTAGTCACTTGAAGCAGAAGATTCTTTCGGGCAAGGTTTAAGAAGATATCGCTCAGGCTCGCATTTTCACCTTTACCGGTGAAGTTTTTCAGAATTTCACGGATGTTCGGACTGAAGCCTTCAAGATAGGTCTTGAAGTTATTTGTCAGGTCGGCGGGAACTGTTATCAACTTAGAGAGTGACAGACCGCTCGTATTGTAGAATTTGTAGCCGGCAGCATCCATGAGCATCGGCATCATATTGTCGATATCTTCTTGTGAGGTCTGACCAAGTTCTTCCAGTTGCTTCATGTTAGCTGCCACACGGCTTTCTGAACCTACAAGTACGCAGTCCAGACGGCGGAGGAGAGTGAACGGAAGAATTACATCCTCCACGTCCTTATTGTCATATACATTGCGAAGGAGTTCCTTCACGTTCCATATCATCTGGCCTAATTCTTCTGCTGTCATATTGTTTTTTTCATTGTTCGTTTCTTAGTCATATTGCATATAGTCTTTTACTTAAATGCAAAAATAGTGGATTATTCTCAAATTCTTTTCTCGTTGACTAAAAATCTATTTCCGTTTACCAATGTCTTTTTCCAAGTTGCTTCTTGGGCATAGCTAAGACTTTTTATACGGATGACTAATTCTTTTTATACAGCATACTAAGACGCCCCATTGCAATAGGATATACGTCCTGCTGTCGTAGGATGTAGTAAACATTTGTATAAAAAGCCTTAATAATACGGAAGAAAGGCTTTATATCTGTGATGAAGTTTTAGGGGATCAGCAACGAACTGTCTCCATAGCTCAGGAACCTGAAATCATGTTCCAAAGCATAGTCATAAATCTTTCGCCAGTTTCCTCTCACAAAGGCAGAAACCAATAGCAGTAATGTGCTTTGCGGTTGGTGGAAATTGGTAACCATCTTTTTCACTATCTTGTATTCGTAGCCCGGAGCAATGATGATTTGCGTACTGGTGTGCAATGTTTCCATGTGGTGACGGTTCAGATAATCGAGTATATGCTGTAAAGCCTGTATAGTGCCGATGCCATTTTTCTCTTCGTAAGGCATCCATTGCTGCACGTGCAGTTCTTCCTGGTTGGCATCGGGATTGCGGCTGATAGCTACTCCTATATAATACAGGCTTTCCAAAGTTCTCACCGAAGTGGTTCCTACGGCAATGGCATGCCCTCCGTGTGCAATCAGTTTCTCAATGGTCCGTTTGTTGACGGAGATGTATTCCGTATGCATTTCGTGCCCTTCTATTTCTTCACTTTTCACGGGCTTGAAGGTGCCTGCGCCTACATGCAAGGTCAGTTCTTCGCGGTCGATACCGTGGGCATCCAATGCTTGCAATACGCGTTCGGTGAAGTGCAGTCCGGCGGTGGGGGCGGCTACTGACCCTTTTATTTTGGAATAGACCGTCTGATAAGTTTCTTTATCGCTTTCTTGTGTGTCCCGGTTGAGGTAGGGAGGAATAGGCAGTTCGCCCACCACTTCCAGCAGGTCGGCAAAGGTGATGCTGTCATCATTCCATTCAAAATCTACCCAATGGCTTGTGCCGCGACATTCACCGCGTGTGGCAGTCAGTGTCACCTGTTTCCCTTTCACGTCTACCATGCGGCTCAGTGCTCCTTCTTTCCATTTCTTCAGATTGCCAATCATGCAGAGCCAGCTGCATTTTTTCGTTTGCTGGAAGGACAGTACATAATCGTTCGGCTGTATCGGCTCCAGACAGAACACTTCAATCAGAGCTCCCGTTTCCTTGCGAAAGTGCAGGCGTGCCTGAATCACCTTTGTATTGTTGAATATCATCAGTTCGCCCTGCTCCAGATATTCAGGCAGCGCAGTGAATGTATCTTCGCTTACTTCGCCGTGGCGGTATACCAACAGCTTGGATTGGTCACGTACTGCCAGCGGAAACTTCGCAATCCGTTCATCGGGCAGCGGGTAATTGTATTCGCTTATTTTGATATGTTTTGTATCTTCCATTTGATTTCGTTTCATAATTTGCGCAAAAGTACCGATGTTTGCTCTGTACATTGTATATCAGTTTTTTATTTTTTTATGTAACCAAACTCGTACGTGCATGTTTCTCATCGAACCTGACAAAGGTAACAATTATTTTTTATCTGATTCATCCTCCTTTCATTTTTTATCCTTTTCAATTCTTCTCAAATCCTTATATTATGAGAAAAGAGGATCTACCGGGGTAACCCTGTTTCAGATGATGGGCGGGATATTTATTTGAAGGTGATGAAATCGGAAGTAATTATAGTGGTGGATGTAATCGGCACTGATGGTATTCACCGAACGGTTGTTTGTTGGGCGGTGCAAAATCGGGAAAAGTCGTAAAATCCTATTTTTTTTCGTCTAAAAATGTATCTTTGCGCCTGATATGGCAACAAAAAGAGTGCTTGTAGATAGGAATTTTGGCCGCGTCATTATGCGTACACACCGTTTGGCATGTCATTTATCATGTTATCAGATGATGTAACCATTTCATTTACCGGGCTATGTATTGTTGCATGAATTTTCCCATACCCGTGGAATGAACTTCACAAGTTCAATACGGATTTTTAAGTTAAATGCTATAATCTACTACGATGGAACATGTAATTTATATTTCTGATGAAACACCGTATTAGAGTTACTGATTTTTATTGTTTATAACTTTAATGATGGCTATGGAAAAACTTATTATAGAGCAGTTGAAGCAAGGAAACGAAGATGCTTTTAAATACATATATAAACAGCATTATGTATTGCTTTGCCGTTTTGCGAACCAAATGTTGGCTGATGCTGCTCTGGCTGAGGAAATAGTGGATGATGTGATTTTTTATTTGTGGGAGCACCGGGACGATATTGAAATTGAATATTCAATTCGTGCATACCTTATGCGTGCCGTCCGTAATCGTTGTTTGAATGAGCTGAATTCGTTAAGGAGGCGGGAGGAACTTTTGGTTTCTTCATTTTTTCTTCCGGAAAATATGGAATTTCTGGATCGGGTTTTTGTCGAAGATGAGCATCCTTTGGGTTATTTATTGGAGCAGGAATTGGAAAGTGAACTGATTCGGAATATTGAAGAACTTCCTTTAGAATGTCGAACGGTGTTCAAAAAGAATCGTTTTGAACAGAAAAAATACGAAGAAATAGCAATAGAACTTAATATCTCGGTAAACACGGTTAAATACCACATGAAGAAAGCATTATCCTGTCTTCAGCAACGGATGGAAAAGTACCTGAAACTACTTGTTCTCTATGTTTTTTTAGGAAATTGAAAAAAAACTTCATTTTGACTACCCTTTAAAACTTATTTTTTGCCTTATATAATAACAGCACTTAATATATGCAGATGAAAGAAGAATATAACGATATAGACGGATTGATTACATCTTATTTATCAGGGAATTTGGATAAAGCCTCTTTTTCCGAGTTGCAGAAATGGACTATGGAATCGGAAGCTAACCGTATTTATGTTCGGAATAAGTTAGAACTTTGGTTTTCTTCGGGAGTATCGGGAAGTGTTGAACCATTTGATGAAGATGCGGCTTTTACTTTGTTTCAGCAGCGGGCAGCTATATTCCCGAAAAAAGAAAAGCAGGCAAGACGTTCTTTCTCTTGGAAAATGTTATATCGTGTGGCTGCTGTGCTTTTGGTATTATTAGTTCCTTTTGCCACTTATTATCAGGGAAAACATACTGTAAAACAGAACTTTTCGGATATAGTGGTGGAAGCTTCATTGGGTACACATACAAAATTAAATTTGCCTGATGGAAGTTTGGTTTGGTTAAATGCCGGTTCTAAAGTTACTTATTCTCAGGGATTTGGTGTAGATGACCGTAAGTTGACATTGGAAGGAGAAGGCTATTTTGAGGTTGCCCACAATGAGAAAGTACCCTTTGAGGTTTGTACCAAAGAGGTGAATCTCCGTGTATTGGGAACAAAATTCAATTTTAAGAACTATTGCAATGACGAGGAGGTGATGATTAGTTTGGTAGAAGGAAAGGTAGCACTGCAGAATGGGATAAAAGCGATGGAGGAACTTTATTTGGAACCGAATGAACGGATGGTGCTGAATAAATTGACTGGCGAAATGGTTAAATCGAAAGCGAATGTAGAGTATGCAAATATTTGGAGAGATAATAAACTGTTTTTTGATGAAGAGTTGTTAGAGGATATTGCAAAAAAACTGATGCGAAGTTATGATGTGCGTATTGAAGTTGCGGACTCACTGCGGGATAGACGTTTTTATGGTGATTTTATGATAAATAAAAATACCATTGAAGAGGTGCTTGAAACCATAGCTTCTACCAGCAGGATGAATTACCGATACGAAAATGGAAAGTATATACTTTATTAATATATTGTAGAACCTAAAAATCTAAATTTATGAAGCAAATAATTTCTACCGGTTGATGTGTAAAGTAGGAGATGCTTGATATAAAAAAGGAGTATGCGGCC
>OIYD01001166.1_pt1 | contig 16799 bp, 19 predicted proteins | sample 1588141 | NCBI WGS metagenome assembly OIYD01 (sample SAMN03283259) | human gut metagenome | biome: human-associated habitat; material: feces | host: Homo sapiens | place: USA | collected 2013
CGTCCCTGACGGTCACGGCGTATTCCGTCTCGGGAGCCTTGGCTATCGTGATGGAAAACTCCTTAACATCTTCACCCAAATCGTTGACCGCCATGACGGTAAAGACCTCGGTCCCTTCCCCGGCAGGTGTGCCGCTTATCTCTCCTGTGTCCTCGTTTAGGCTAAGTCCCTCGGGCAGGACGCCGCTCACAATGCTCCATGTGATGGGCGCGGTACCCTTGGCGGTCAAGCGGTTGCTGTAAGCCTCGCCTTCCATGCCGTCGGGCAGGTTTTCCGCGACGATTGTCGGCGGCATAGGGGGTCGGTTATCGATAAGCTTCACCCGAATCGCGGCTGTTACCGCAGGCTCCGGCTGCTGAAAGATGTCTCCGTCATCTTCGCTAAGCACCGGCGTGCCAATGATGGTCTGCCAATCCACGGACTCCGCATCATAGGACGATTCATCCCATGCCACGTCGATCCAGCGCCATGCGCCGTCAACGGCATTGATGCACACATTTTCCGGCAAGCCAAGCTCTGCAAAGGGCGTGCCGAACGGCTTATCGGTAATGGGATCCGGTTCATCGATATTCCTGATGGTGTTTTTGATGGCGTTGATTTTGATGGTAATCTCCGTCGGCTTGTGGAGACGCAGGTCGTCCGGCGTGAATACCACCGTCACATCGTGTTCGCCCGGAGTCCGGAGGTAGAACGGCGGGGTATTCTTGAAGGAGAACGTGCCGGGGGCGACGGTATCCGTACCCTTGACCTTTGCCACGCCGCCGACGAGCGTGCCGACTTCATCGTTGTAGGTTCCCACCTGAAGCTTTCGCCAGGTGAATATGGTGTTGTCGGGCAACGTAAAATCGCCGTTCTTCCATCGGAATACGGGCAGCTGCGTGATCTCCGTCTCGGTCGGGTCAGGCTGCAGCTGAACCTTTCTCACGGCTCGGAGGTCGGCGTTTTCCGGTATGGTGAAATATTTCTCCAATTCGGCGCGGTTGACTTCGCCGTAGATGGTCTGCTCCTCAAACGAATTGGGGTCGTAGGTCGAGCTGTCCCACGAGGTGACGACATCCATGGAATACCCCTCGAGTTCTCCGGGGGGCGTTTCGTCGCTGATCGCGGAGAAACTGAACGACATTGACGGATTCAGCTCCTCAAAGGTCGTTCCGATTTTTTTGTTGGGAATGTGTACGATATCGGAGCTGACAAATATGCGGTGAATGACGTCCACGTCAACGGTGCATTCCGCCTTGTTGTACCGCTTCAGATTGTCGGGCGTGAAGATAACCTTCAGCTTCAGCGACCCTGCCTGCAATAGCGTGCTCGCCGTCAATGAATGTCCGTATATTTTCTGATCTTTGTCCAGCGTGAATTTGCCGGAAACCGTTTCGCCGTTCGCCGTGGCCGTTCCGCCGGAGAGATATTTGTCGGCAAACACAAGGAAGCACAGATCTCCGCCGTAGAGCTGCTTGGAATAGGTGGGCGGCTCCAGCGTGGGCGTAAAGACGCGGTCGTCAATGAGCGTTATCCTTGCGGTGGCCTTGACGCTTGTCGGCTCCAGATCATCCTTGTAGTGACTCTGTTCAACATGCAGCTCGCCGGTAATGATCTGCTCGTCATATTTGTTCGGGTCATAGGTGGAGCCGTCCCATGTCACGGGCACGGGACTGTAGCTCGCGCCGGTGTTGGTCTCGACCTTGACGCCGGAAGGAAGCCCCAGATCCTCAAACTGAACAGAACCAGTAAAACAGGACAATAGACAAAATCCCCCCTGATGTAGGATAATAAGTACATCAGGGGGGATTCATTATGAGCAAACGAAGATACACCAATATGCAGGTTCTACTACCGACCATAGAAAAGATGTTAGAATCAGGGAAGAGCCACAGGGAAATCGAAGCGGAACTTGGCTTGGAGGGAGACCGTCCGGTTCACAATCTGCTGAAGCGGCAACGCAAAAAAGCCGCCAAGGGTGCGCCGAAGTTTCGTGGCAGGAAGCCTGCAAAGACGCTGCAGGAATATAAGTATGAGAATAAGCGGCTCAAGATGGAAGTGAAATTACTGCAGGATTTTCTGCAGTCCACAGAAAGGAAGTGAGGCCAAAGGCAAAGTACGCCGTCATTCACCGTCACCGGGGAGAATACCCAATATCTGTTATGTGCAAATTCTTCGGGGTATCCAGAAGTGGTTACTACTGCTTTAAAAAGCGTCTGGGAGAGACGGATCGCGATGCTGTTGTGGCAAAGGAAATCGAGGAATGTCAGCGCAGGACAGATAAGACCTATGGCTATCGACGTGTATGGAAGTGGTTAAAAGGCAGAAATATTCAAAGAGATCCGAAGACTGTGCTCAGAATCATGAAAAAATATGGATTATTGTCTGAGGTTCGCCGACGCCGCCAATGGGTAAATCTTGGTCAGCAGGTACACAAATACGAAAATCTGTTGAACAGACAGTTCCGGGCGGTCAGGCCAAACGAGAAATGGGTCACGGACATTTCTTACATCCACACAAAAGAAGGCATTTTATATCTGTCCATGATCCGAGATCTGTATGACAACAGTATTGTGGCCTACAAGACTGCAAGTCGGCAGACTGTGAATCTTGTTCTGGACACGATTCGTCTGGCAATGAAGAAAGAGAAAGTCGCTGCGGAGTTGCAGCTCCACAGCGACCAAGGCTTTCAATACACATCGCAAGCATACTTCAAGCTAACACAATCTTACGGCATAACGCCGTCCATGTCAAGGAAAGGAAATCCTTATGACAATGCCATGGCAGAAAATTTCTTCTCCATTATGAAAACAGAGTGCATCTACCGCCACAAGCCAAAGACGCTCCAAGAAGCAAACGAACTGATCGACAGGTATATTTACTTCTATAACCACGAACGCATCCAAACAAAAACGGGAGTGGCACCGCTGTCGCTGCGCCACTCCGCTTAAAACTCAATATCCTACATGAGGGCTTTTTGTGCTGTCCGCATAATCTGGTGCGGTTCACAAGCTCCGGGGGTTTTCATTATAGCTTATTGGTGTTGGGCAGCTATTCTATTTCTATCCACATTATCCGAATAGAGGGCAGCTGCAGCGATTCGCCTTCTCAAACATTAAAACAGATCACTATGTGATCCTGTTCTAATCAGTTCCAAAATAAGAGTTTCATGTATTACCTTGTAAACTAAAAGCCAATCTGGCTGAATGTGGCATTCTCTCATGCCTTTATAATTTCTTGAATTTACAAGAGCGTGATCTCGATATGCTTCCGGCAAAGGTTCCTCTTTACACAGCAGCATAACGACTTCGTTTAACTTTTTCGGATCGCAGCCACGTTTTAACGCGAGTTTATAATCCCTTTTGAACTGCCCTGTAAATTCTGGTTTAAGCATTCAGAGCCTCCATCATTTCTGCAACGCTATTAAAAGGGCCGTACATATCTTCACCGTTTTCCGCTGCTTCCATCGCCGCATAAGTGACCTCATTCGGTTCTTCATCTGCTCGAATTTCAAACGGCAGGCCATGATAACGCAGCGCTTGACGGTAAAATATCCCCGTCGCAGTGCTTAAATCTAATCCCAACGACTTAAATAAAGCTGCCGCCTGCTCCTTCAATTCCGGTTCAATTCGAAGCGTCATATTGCTTTTACTTGCCATATTAAAAACTCCTTTACCAAGTAATCTCACTTTATATTATACTCATTTTTAATCGCATTGCAAGTGCATCGCATTCATTATTTAAAAATATCTCAAATATTTCACTTCTTAGTTTAGGAAGAAACTCATCAATAAGTCTTCGAAAAATTTTTCATAAGTAAATTTTTTATCTTTTCGCCCTTACTTACCCCATTTGCTATAATAGAAGTAGCCATAACCATTCCATTAGCCTGATAAGGAGAGCTCTTCAAACTATGATGCACAAAGAAATCGACGTAAATAAGCCCCTTACAGATGCTCAAATTGCAATGCTGCAAGCATTAGAAGCTCGCCCGGATGAGCCGGATACGGACTGCCCGGAGCTCACAGAAGCGCAGCTCTCGCAATTTCAAAAAGCACACCATTTTCAAGCCGAACAGTGGCAACTTCATCACAGCTAATTTCTACTATCAAATTTTCAAAAAGTCCCTCAAAAAGTGCTTTTTCAGAATGCAGGATAAAGCAGTAGTACCACTTTGTGTTCCTACTGCGCCACAAACCCGCATAGTATGCGGGTTTTCAGTCTTCAAAAAGTGGTACCACTTTTTGAACGGTAGTACCACCTTGCCGACTACTGTTTCTTAAAACAAACGAAATATTCAGATTTTAAGCCAAATTCGAGTAGTACCACTGGTAGTACTACTCAAATTTTAATCAAAAAAATTACTATAAAGTAAAAGCAATTATCGCGACCGTCCGCGGTGGTGCTTGGGCGCGTTGTTTTTGTTCTGTGCGCGGTATTTTGCAGCATAATCCGCTACGCTGCGCACTTTTTGCTCTTGCTGTGCAGCTGCATCGTCAGGGGGTTCCTGCGGTGAACGCTCCGGCTGCTCACGCTGCATATTTGCACGGCGCTGCTGTTCGACCCATTCAGCATGTGCTTTCCGTTCCGCTTCGCGTTGCTGCCGAATAGCTTGAAGCCGTTCACGCACGCCGATCTGCTCCGCCGATGCAGCCGGCTGCAGAAGATCCGAAGCGTGCTTAACAATCGGCAATTCTTCTCCCAGACGTTCCAAATCGGCTCGCAGCTCTGCTTGTTCCTGGCGAAGTTGCCTTATGCGTTGTAAAATGCTCTGCAGCAAGGATTTCGCTGCTTCAATCGTAGCGCAACCAAACTCATACAGCGCTGCAAACGCCTCTGTACGCTTCTGTAACGCGTTTTCGCGTTGTTCGGCTTGTTCCTTTCGCTTAGCCCTCTCCCACGGCTTACAGCGCTCTACAGGCGCAGCAAGCACTCTTTCCGCATCTTCTGCTTGCTGTATTGCCCCGGAAAGCTCTTTGCTTTCGCTTTCAAGATCTCGAATAACATCTCTATACAACCGTAAGCGCTCACTGGTGGCATTATACAGTTCACCGTTCGCTACTTCCAAACTTCTTGAATACTGCTCATTGAGCGCCTTGGTTTCTCGGTTGATCTCGCAGCGGTCTGATACCCGTCCTTCACGCTCCATTTTACGCGCTGCATAGCCCTCGTGTATGGTCGGCTCCTGCTCTACCGCCTGCCGAGCATAGCTCCTATGATCGATCTGATGCTGCCGATCCAAGCGCCGGTTACACTCTGCTGCCCATGCTGCGCGCCATTCTTCAGCCTTGCTGCGGTCATTCCAGTCATTAGCAGGTACTTTTTCGGTCTGCCAAAGCTTCTCTACACCCTTTCCCTTACGCACACGCACTTTTTGTTCGCCGGTCTCTGAGTCGATTAGCGGAATTTTCTGCCCGTTTGGGTCAAGCTTATAGATCGTGCGAGATTTTTCAGCCCATCTGCCGTTTGGTTTAATAGCTCTCATCGTCAGCATGATATGAGCGTGCGGGTTTCCGTCCCCTTTGTCATGCAGCGCCCAATCGGCACACATTCCTTCGCGAACAAAATTCTTCATGACGTATTCGCGCACGGTATCAATCTGCTCCTGCCGGGTAAATTCACACGGCAGCGCAACTTCCACTTCACGCGCAAGCTGTGCTGCCGAATGAGTTTCTTTACGTTCTACCGCATCCCACAGAATGTTTCGATCAACAGCAAATACAGCCGGAGCATTTTCCGGCAGCAATACTTCGGAGAAAGCCACTCCGGGTTTATTCGAGTAGTCGAATACCTTGCCGGTCGCTAAATCTGTTAGTTTTGTGCCGGAGCGATAAGCTGCACAAGCAACAGCACTGCGTCCTTTACTCCTGCTGATGATTTTAATTGAGCAATGATAAATCGCCACGGTTTTTCCTTTCTCATATACGGCATAACGGTTTGCAAAGGCAGAGCCTTGCCCCTCGGAGAGCGCACGCAATTACCTGGGCTTCGCCCGGGTATAAGTGCGCCCTTGTGGGATTTACTGCGAGATAATCTTCACCATGATTATACGCACTGTTCTTGTGTTTTGTCAATAGCTATGATACAATATATAGAGTTAGTATTTTGAATTTCACATATAGAAAGGATAGTAGCCATGCCGAGAGCTAAAAGAGATTACGCAGAACGACTTGCAGAAATCGAGCAGCGTGAAGCTGCCGCAAAAATTAAAATCGATGCAATTAGAGCTGAAAAGCGCCGTCTGCAGAATAGGGAACGTGAAAATGAGCGCAGAGCACGTACCAAACGCCTGATTGAGATCGGCGCTGTTATGGAGCACGTTCTTGGTCGTCCAATCGAGCATGGTGATCTTCCGGCACTTCAAGAAGCAATCGAGCAGCTCGAACACGCCGAAAAAAGTCCCAAGTGGCTTTCAAGAAAAATTTGGAAAGATTAAGAAATGCCCCGCAGCTGCGGGGCATTTCTTATAACTATTTGGATTTGACCTTTTATCACTCCAACAATCTGCCAATATCTCGTTTAGCATATACCACACGAGCGACTGTCACTAATTTCTTTTCTTCATCCACCCAGTAAAATATCAAAAAATTCCGCACTAAAATTTTTCGGTATTCATGCTTCAGTGAACGGATCGGTTGATACACCGGAAGTGCATACGGAAACGTGAGTACGCTTTCCGCTGCGCCCACTAACTCCACCGCCAAACGATCTGCTGCAATAGGATTTTTCAGCTCCTCACTGATATAGCGCACGATCTCAATCATATCTCTCTGGGCAACTGGCAAATACTCCAGTTTATACGACACCTTATTTCCCTCCAATAGCAGCTTTCATCGCTTTAAGTACGTCTTTAGAGGAATAACGCCGGTCTGTCAGTTCCGCCTCTCGCTCAGCTTCTTGCAGTTTGAAAAAAATTTCGCTTTCACATTGCAGATTTTCAAACGCTTCCATGCTCAAAACAACCATATCACCGTACCCGTTTTTCGTTAAAAAAACAGGCTGTGCTGTTTCATGTACCGTTTTAGAAATATCAGCAAAGTTATTTCTCAAATCTGAAACAGGTCTAATCATATTCATACTCTCAACCTCCCTGTTCAAAATTTTATCATAATTACGCTAAAATTTCAATACTGCTCGCAAAATTTTGCAGCCTTAATTTTTTCTTTTTCCCGTTAAGCGTTCATACAAAGACAGTGGTCTACTCATTTCTTCTTCGAGCTGCTGCGCACGTTCTTCAGCCTGCCGGAGCTTGTCCTCTGCTTCTCGCGCAGCATTTTCAGCCTCCTGAAGCTTATCCAGCGCCTCTTTTGCCGTGCTTTCGAGCTGCTCCACGCGCTTGGTACGCTCCTCAAGCAGAAGCTTCTGCTGCTCCGCACTGGCTATAGCTACCGCCTTTTCTGCCTTCCATTCTGACAACTCAGCAATACGATCCGCTTGCGCCGCCGTCTTCATCAACAACTGTTTTACTTGTTCTTCTAAAGCTTCAATTTGTCCATTCTTATCTTGCTGTATAACAGTCACGGGATTTTTTTGCCTTTTCTCGTCAAGAAAAGCAACTGCTTCTTCATCAAGAAATTGCTGCCTGCCGTCACGGATTATATGATTACCGAGTTCTTTTTTATATCGAATAACCTGTTGCCTTACCGCTTCATAAGACACCCTTTTCTGTTCTGCATAATCTTTCAGTGAAACTGTTTTCATCTGCTCTTCCCCAACTTCAAATGCAAGTGTCTTGTACAGTGCTTGTACAAGCTTGTATTATGCTTATTTTATCGCATATACGGGGATTTTTCAAGTCTTTTTTCATTACTACAAGAAGAATGCTTAAAACTTCATCATCCAAACTGTATATATTTCCGGGACGGATATTTTGTTACCGCTATTTTATATGGCATGTTTCTGTCTATTTCTTTTTCTTTATCCATATATATCAGTGGATAAGGAAGTTTTATTTCAATTTCCTTTCCTGAAGCTGTAGATATAGATGATAAAACACCATTCACTCTTTCATCAGTATCCATTAGAAGCTGTTGATCCAAATAGGCAATAAAATCATCATTCTTACCTATTAAAGCCCAATCTGCAATCTGTAACTTTCCAGTTTCATTTTCTTCATTTTTAATTTTAATCGTTACTTCCATAATATACGCAAAAGGATCGGCAACGCTCTGATCCTTTCCTGATAGATCATACTTTGAAAAGTACTTCTCTTTTTCCATAACCTCATATCCTACAATTTTAACGCTATACCCTTCCGTATTTTCTTCCCACGAGCGAATATAACTTCCATTTAATCCTGCCCATTCGTTCTCAGAATAATACTCAATAATAGGCTTTTCAGCAGTAATATTCACATAAGCAATTCTCGCAGCCGCTCCGGCCAGCACAAATATTAAAGTATATATTGCTATCTTTCTTTTCAATTTTGAATGGTTATTGTCGCTCATAGCCGACTACTCTCCCTTCTTCAATAAAATAAATGCTATCTGACAGTTCTTTTAATACCGAATAGTCATGACATGTTAAAACAATTAATGCGCCTCTTTCTTTTTCTTGTTGCAATATACACTTAACCATTTCCACGCCTTTGCTATCAAGAGCATTTGTGGGCTCATCAATCAATATAATATCTGGATGTTCCATAATTGCAGCCGCTATGCCCAATCGTTGCTTCATTCCTAACGAAAAGTATTTATATTTTTTCTTTCCCGCATCAGCTAATTCTACTTTTTTTAATAAGTCCTTAATTTCTTCTCCTGAAACCTTATTTTTTACAGAAGCCATATATCTTAAATTGTCATAAGCAGAATACCCATCCAAAAACGCTGGACTATCAATAAGCACCCCTATACTTTCAGGAAAGTCCATTTCTTTTTTTAATTCTCTCCCATTGATAAAGACCTTTCCTTCTGTGGGGCGTATTAACCCACTGATAATTCGCATTATCATCGTCTTTCCTGAACCATTAATACCTTTAAGCCCTGTTATCTCCCCAGATTCGAATTCCAAAGACACATGATCAAGAACTTTAACCTTTTTTATTATTTTCGTTACGTTATCAACTTTAATATTCATATTTTTCCTCTTTTTCTATACAGTTAATTAAAATTCCGCGTCAAATGCTTCATCTATGTTTATTTATAATATCCGAATTTTTCAAATACAAATAACCAACCAGCATACATATGCTGGAAATCCAGGCTATAATTATTACCTCTACCCAAGCTATTTGTCCATTCGTTACTACTTCCACACTCCTTGCAAACATACTTACATTCGGAAAAAGAAGAACATTCTGCATATATGCACTCATAAGTAAAATAGCCGTGCTTACCAAATAACTAGCTAATCTAGAGATTACCATTGATACTGTTAACTGTATCATCCCAAGGCCAATTCCTACTGGAATAAGCATAAGCAGAGTTGGCATTATATTCCATGGTGGTTCCGTTACAAAGTCATACGAATTAAAACGAAAATACGGATAATATGTTCCTATTTCAAAACTTGCTTTTGCCCCCAACATAATTGCTGTTACCGAAAAACATGTAAGAGCAATTGTAAAATACACAAACACGGAAGCCGCGATCCATATACATTTAGAAATCCACCAATATTGTATTTTATTTGATAAAATAATTATATTTTTTCCAAACCCCATCAAATCCTCATAGGGGTATTCTAACGTTAATAATAAGAGGATTAGATATATAAGAATCCATATACTTGGAAAACTAAACTTAAACATGGAATTTACTATATTATTTTTATCGATTAATTCAATTGGCAGATTACCGGCACTTGTTCCTCCAAATAAAAAGCAAAGGTAATCTCCGACCGTAATATCAGCTGTAATCGGACTCGGAGTCATTCGTAGCGCTGCATCAAAATCAAAATACGCAAATATTGCCAGAATTGAAAAAAAGGCTCCTGTAAATAAATAAAACTTCCATTTTTTTAAAATTCCATTATTCAAATCACAGCGAACTATATTAATAAACATCATCTCTCCACCCTCTAAACCACGTAATAAATAAGGTTACACCAAGCATTGTAATCAATATTATCGTTACAATAACGATGTTTCCAGATGATTCTCCTCGCATAAAGTAAAAAGGTGAAAGATCAAGAGCTATGCGATTTGAAAAAAGCGAATCAAAAAAAGCTTTTTCAAAAAACAAGAACAAATAGGGAATTATCACAACAAAAAATTTGTTTTTTATAAAAAAGGAAAGACACATCGACAAATCTGCCCACAATCCGCAAAAAAGTCCTGGAATAAGAATAAAGATTATCATAAAAGCAAACGGTTCTGAATAAAAGATATTGGCTAAATACTGTCCATAATATTGACCCGAATATAATTGTTCCAATGGGTCCGGCTTATAGGCAGGAATATAGCACGCAGTTATAATTACATTAATCAATAATGGAATAGCTGCTAAAAGGAACCCAGAAGTAAACGTAACGATATATTTTGCAAAATAATATCTCATCTGACCTTTTTTTAATGTCATTTGTCGTAAGTATCCGCTTTTACTCTCATCCGAAAGAGAAAAGCTGAAGGGCAACGTAGCTGCTAACGGTAAAATAAAATAAAATATTGTGGTAAAAAATAGATCTCCAGAAATCGAACCGATCCAAACATTATAAAGAGAAATAGCATATGCACTATTATCTTCAAAAAAATATCCATTTTCTGCACGAGGCTCTGCCGGATTGATTCCGCCAACACTTCCTCCAACCTCTAAAGATCTTGTAATTGCTACTGTTGATGTAATAAATACAAGAAATAGCATTATCGCCCAAAACGACTTTGTTTTTCGTAGTTTTTCAAATTCTATTTTCAAAATAGAGCTCAATTATTTTTTCCTCCCATCATGTTTTCAATTTGTCTAGTTCGATTCCGAATCTATGATCTGAGGATTGTGTTGTTATTTCCAAATAAAGTTCATCGAGCGGAATATCATCTATCTTTACATAGTAGCAAAGGGTCATTTGGATGGTTTCCCCTTCATCAATCGTATAATGAAAATAATTATACATACCATCAGAATGTGGATTAGCATATGCTAACGGCATACCGCTGGCTACACGCCATTCTCCTCCATTCTGTGATCTGAATTTTTCTTTACTAAATTCTTCTTTAGAAGATAAAACATATTGATCTGAAAATAATTCTGGTGGATCACTTATCAGCCTAGCATTAACATTTTCAATCGTCAATTGAACAACCATCGGCTTAAAAGAACTGTCATATGTAGAAAAATCTACCACGAATTCATCATAATTTAATCCGGTTTTTTCTATAGAATCATAAATTACTGCGCTATCCACAGTAAACACCATTTCACCTTCCCAATAAGCAAACACCTCCGTACTCATAGGCGGCTTATCTCCCTGCTTTCGATGAGGAATACCTATAACGCTGAGCTTTTCTCCCATTTTTCTTATAATTGGCGAAGAACCATCATATACGTCACCTGACCCCCACTCTTCTTGATTGGAAACCTCAGATTCAATATTTTTCTCATCGACCTCTGATTGCATAGAATCATTTTCTTTAATCACTGTAGTTTTACTCTCATATAATTCCGGCTTTAATAATATTCCCACCACAGCTACTGTTAAAAAGAATGTAATTGTTGCCATAAATATCAAAAACTTATTTTTCATTTTGCAAATACCATGTTTTATTATATATATAATACATTTTTTGTGTCCAAGAATTATATTGTGCCCAAAAATTTTTATAATTCTTGGGCACTGTTAATGATCTTGTGTAGCCGCACTTGCAGGAATAGCTAATATAGACATCAGCATCGCAATGGCACAAACGATTATTGCTAATCTTTTTGCTTTTTTCATAAAAGAGCCTCCTTGTAAAAACTGTAAGCCTACTCATCTACCTAATTTTGTACATTGGAATCACTCTTTCTTAAAATCAACAAAACGGTCTATCAGTTACAGCATCAGCATAGCATACGTTTGTATCTTTGTAAATATTTTTTGCATATTTTTTACTATTTTTTCAATATTGTAAAAAATAATAATGCTTATTTGTCGTGATTCTTCTTTTAATGACTTCAGATATCGATAGGAAAGTAAAACTAGAGAAACTTTTCGATAACAAAAAACACGTAGCTCCAACAGTTGGAGAGTAAAAAGCAGTATTTACTAAGCGTTGCGGGAAAAATTCTTCGGACGGAAAAATTAAAAACGACACGAAAAAATGAGCTGGTTCCACACATGGAACCGGCTTTTTGCATTTCAAATTGCAAATTTAGTGCTCGAATAGCGTTAAAATTGTCCGCATCGCCCCTAAAATCGATTTTTATAGCAAAAACATGAATTACCCTGCCAAAAATCAAAAATCGATTACAGACGATTTCAGAGCCGTTTACAGCTATTTCGTATTTCCACGTGTAAAGCGTCTGTTTTTTGCTCACCTACACCAAAATAAGCCAAAATCATTATTTTGTTCAATTCTAGAGCGCCGGAAGCCGGGGGAGAGGGGCAAAAATGGTATAAAAGTTAGGTTTTCAAGAATTTTTTGCAGATAGGGTGGTCGTTCTGACCACAAGATATAGTGTTTTACCTGCATCTATGCGTGAAACATCCCCCGAGCAAAATACCGAAAAAATTGAACTGCCGATCTCGTTCATGGGCGCTTGCGCCCCTGTTCAGCAAATTTGCGCTGAGATTCTGCAAAAACGTTTTTGAAAAAGCATTTTACGGGGGCAAAAAGGTACTATCGCGCATTTGTGCGCTGCGGGGTGTGGGGCAGCAAGCCCCACCCTTTTGTCATCAGCGACCAATGGTCGCGTTGTTTCTTGATAGATAGACTTGATTACTTTCTTGATTACTTTCTTGATTACCTACTTGATTGCAGACACTAAAAAGTCCAGTAAATACGCGAACTGTAAGAGCTATAGGACATAAAGAAATCCACGAAAGGACATAAAGAAATCCACGAAAGGACATAAAGAAATCCATGAAGGGACATAAAGAAATCCATGAAAGGACATAAAGAAATCCACATCTGGTCATAAAACTATATTGACATATTATGACCTGTAAGCTAAAATAAAGACGAATTAAAAAAGGTAGTAAGAAACAAGTAAAAAGGGGTACTTGCAAATGGCCAGAAAGAAGATCGCACCAATAACCAGTTTAGGAAGCGAGGATAAGCTCACCGTTCAGAAGAGTTTGCCACTCTTCGCACTTTGGCGGTCCGAATTGACACTTGCAGAATTCAAAATCCTCGATACATACCTTTCGAGGATAGACAGTCACAAGCCAGAAAAAAGAACGGTTATGTTTGAAAAAGGGGAACTTGAGAAACTTCTCGGAGTGAAGCGTATAAGGACAGAGGAGCTCGATGAAAGACTAAAACACTTAGGAACTCCTATTAGACTTGATGATAGTACTGCTAAAAACAAACGATTTACAAGAATATCTCTCTTCGAGAAAGCCACCGCCGAACAAGACGATTATGGCCTTTGGCAAGTGGAATTAACCGCAAGTCCGTCTGCTATGAAGTATTTCTTTAATATTGAGAATCTTGGCTATCTCCGTTATAAGCTCCGTTGCATCACATCGCTTACAAGCCGGTACACTTATATCATGTTTATATACCTTGAAGCAAACCGTTTCCGAAAGTCCTGGGAAGTTTCTCTTGATGAGCTTAAAGAGATACTTTCATGCGACAAAGAAGAAACTTACAAAGCTTTTAAACGGTTTAATGACTTGATTTTGAAAAAAATACTCAAAGAAATGCACGAAAAAACCGAATGCAGATACTCTTACTTTCCTGTTAAAAGAGGGCGATCTGTTAAAGCTATTCGTTTTGAAGTTGAAACCCTTCCGAAGCAATATGAAGCTCCCGAACAGCTTGAAATGCCTGGATTTACTGACTCTGAGTCTGTTTTCGATGTCTCACAAAGCGAAACCGAGCGCCGCGATCTGTACCGCGACGCCTTCGCTCCTTATGCAATTACAGACGATCAAATTGATGAGCTTGTGCAGCTTGCTCGCAGGCATATCGATGCACGCGGACATTTTACTGGGAGTGCTCTGGATCAGCAGATCTACAATTATTTGTTATCCGCAAAACGCCACGCAAAAACAAATGCACGTGGTGAAATCAAAAATATTTATCGGTACTTGTTACCGATCATAGAAAACAACGATATTGGGTGGTGATTATGTGGCTACAGCTTTGTTCAAACCCGGCAATACCGTATATTGGACCGAAATGTGTTCCGTACCTTTTCAGAATTTCATGGTGACCTATCAGGAATTTTGTTCTCACCTTAAAGTCTGAAAACCTGCATAAATACTGGCTTTTTTGATACCTGTAATCAAGAGAAAAATAGACGCCACCACACTTCTTGGTGTAGCATCAGCAATAGGAGTTATCATAACTATTTACTTTTGAAAATCCATATTGTATACTAAATATCAAATACGCAGGACAACGCGGCATAAGGCCGTGCTCCTAGAAAAGAAGAAGAAAAACAACATGGAGAAAATGAAAGATCTGGCATATTATAACGGAAAAATTACCAGCATTGACGATATGATGATCCCGGCCAATGACCGCGGATTTTATTTTGGAGACGGCATTTATGAGGCGGCAATGGTATTTGATTATAAGATCTATGCGCTGCAGGATCATCTGGACCGTATGTTCAACAGCGCAGCCATGCTCCGCATTGAGCTTCCTTATACTAAGGAAGAAGTCGGCGCGCTTCTGACCGACCTGGTACAGAAGCTGGAGAGCAGCTGCCAGTTCCTGTACTGGCAGGTAACCAGAGGAACCTCTCCGAGAAACCATCTGTTCCCGGGTGAGGGCGTTTCCAGTAACCTGTATGTATACAGCAAGCCATGGAAGGGAGTGCAGATGTCCGATGAATACCGTCTCATCAGCATTCCGGATACCCGTTTCTACCACTGTAATATCAAGACCCTGAATCTGATCCCGAATGTGATGGCAGCCCAGCAGGCATCCGAGGCAGGCTGCAATGAGACCGTTTTTGTCCGGGACGGCTATGTGACCGAGTGTTCCCACTCCAATATTTCCATGGTGAAGGATGGCGTGTTCATTACCCATCCGCTGGACAACCTGATTCTTCCGGGAACCGAGCGGAAACACATCATCCGCTGGTGCGGTGAGCTTGGCATTCCGGTGAAGGAGCGGGCCTTTACCCTGGAGGAGCTTTACACCGCAGATGAGATTCTGGTGACCAGCACCAGCCATCCAAGCATGCGTGCCATGGAACTGAATCAGAAAGCCGTCGGCATGAAGAATCCGGAGCTGATTCAGAAACTGCGGGACAAATACTTAAACGAAATCGGAAAATAATCTGCTGCAGCAGTTTCAGATGGAAAGCGGGAGGAATTCATACGTGGAGAGAAATCGAATCCGGGACTTCGGCATTGTGCCGGGGCGCCTGGAGACTGGAAAACGGAATAAGATTACCGATGTACCTGGCGTAAAAGTCGGGCACTGCACCGTAAAAACGGAGGAAAACCATACCGGCATAACGGTGATTGTGCCGGGAGCGGACAATGCCTTTGCGCAAAAGTACACGGCTGCTGCCTATGTCCATAATGGGTTTGGCAAGAGCGCCGGCCTGGTACAGGTGGAAGAGCTTGGTACCCTGGAAACACCCATTGCCCTGACCAATACCTTAAATGTGGGAAAGGTCTGGGATGCTATGGTGGATATTGTGGTGGAACAGTGTGAACAGGATGGTCTGGAGCCTATGAGTATCAATCCGGTCGTAGGCGAGTGCAATGACAGCCGCATCAATCAGATTCAGAAACGGGTTGTGGGAGCAGATGAAGTCCGCCAGGCCTTTGCGTCAGCTTCGGAAGAGTTCGAGGAAGGGGATGTGGGAGCCGGAGCCGGAACCATCTGCTACGGTTTAAAGGGCGGCATTGGTTCTGCTTCCCGCGTGATCCGGATCGGAGAGAAAGAATATACGATTGGCGTGCTGGTGCAGTCCAATTTTGGCGCAACGGAAGATTTTGTGTTAAATGGCGAATCGGTGGGAGCAAAGATTCTGGACTGGAAGCAGGAGAAAGATGATATGGCGGCATCAGAAGAGGATAAGGGCTCCATCATGAGCATCCTCGCCACGGACCTGCCACTGACCAGCCGCCAGTTAAGACGCATTCTCCGGAGAACCGGCGTGGGCATTGCCCGTACTGGCGGTTACACCGGACATGGAAGCGGCGAGGTCATGATCGGGTTTACCACAGCGAACCGGATTCCGTCAGGAGCAGAGGAAGAACTGCTGCAGATTCAGGCAATTCCGGAACATGTGATCAACCGGGCTTTCCTTGCGGCTGCAGAGGCAGAGCAGGAGGCTATTTTAAATTCCATGACGGCAGCAGAGCGGACCCGCGGACAGGCGGGAGAACTTTATTACAGTTTGTCAGAGTACCTGGAAGATCAGGATTCGAAACAGTAACAAATTTGTGCAGACAATCAACAGAAACTGTATAGAAAAAGCGGATTGCAGGATGAGAGAAACGAAATCTCTGTCTGCAGTCCGCTTTTGGTTTTGAAGTTATTTTGACAGATTATTTGTCAGCTGCTTTCTTCGCCGCTTCAATCAGTCCGGTAAACACCGGGAGCATATCATCGGATGCCACCAGCATGGCCTCCGGGTGCCACTGGATACAACGCACGTATAATATAACTAAGAGATTATATACTCATAAAAGCCAAACCAAAAGCCCTCGGGATAGCCATTGAACAGAACCAGTAAAACAGGACAATAGACAAAATCCCCCCTGATGTAGGATAA
>OIYD01001193.1_pt1 | contig 16394 bp, 9 predicted proteins | sample 1588141 | NCBI WGS metagenome assembly OIYD01 (sample SAMN03283259) | human gut metagenome | biome: human-associated habitat; material: feces | host: Homo sapiens | place: USA | collected 2013
TACTACCATGGTAATCGTCATTCGCAGAGTAAATGGACTGATTGCTGCTCCTGAAACTGCACCCGCACCTCCTGTCCTGGCCATATTTGCTACATTTGTGGCCTGATTCAGATATTCCAGCAATGTCATCTGCAGCGTCTTTAAGTTCATATTATTTACCAGAAGCAGATTATCCGTCCATGAATTCCATTGCCCCACTGCGGTGAATACTATAATAGCCGCCAGCACCGGTTTACAAATCGGCATGACTATTCTCCAGTATATTGTGAAATATCCGGCGCCGTCTATCATGGCGGATTCTTCGATTCCCGCTGTAATTGATTCCATATATGTTTTAATCAGTATCATACTGTAGGCCGACACTGCTGTCGGCAGAATATACACAAGAAAACTGTCCTTCAGCCCTATCGTCCTCATGGTCAGATACCATGGAATCAATCCTGCATTTATGTACATGGAAACAATAGCTATTGAGTAAAAAAACTTCCGGCAGGGCAGTTCATTTTTAGTCAGCGTATAAGCGAGGATACTCGTGAAAAACAGAGTGACCGCCGTACCTGCAAAGGTTCTGGAGACCGACACAACAAAGGCATTGAAGATACCGTTCAGCTTAAAAACCTGCAGATAATTGGCAAAAGTCGGTTCCAGCGGATACCAGGTTATCATCGTTTTTTTCACTGCATCCGGACTGCTGATAGAAGCTATAAAAATATAGTAAAAAGGATAAATACAGCTTAAAAATAGCAAAGTAAACAATATTATCATAATAGACTGAAATGCAATTTCTTTTCCGGGAAGTTTCTTCCTATTCATCTTATACCTCCTGCATATCGCAGGCCTGACTGCGATACTGTATTAATCGTTCCTATAAAATTGATTGACCTAATGTTTTTTTCGACAGCTTATTAACGCCGAATACCAAAATTACACTGATAAAGGTCTTTATCATACTGACCGCCGTAGATGCCGGTATATCATTATTCAGCATTCCAATCCTGTAAACATAATAATCAAGCACTTCAATGTTTTTTTGAATCATGGGATTGACAAATACATAGTACTGCTCGAATCCATTATTCAAGATAGCTCCCACAGATATGATGAGCAATGTTATAAATGTAGGCAGGATTCCCGGTATCGTTATATGTAAAATCTTCTGCCACCTGCCGGCGCCGTCCACCGATGCCGCATCGTACAGCTGCGAATCAATTCCCGTTACAGCTGCGAAAAAAATAATGGAATTATAACCAACCGTCTTCCAAATATTTGTCAGTACCATGAAAAGCTTTGCCGTTCCCGGATTCGTAAGCAGCGTTACCGTGGAATCCCTGTTTCCTGTCAGTCCGCGGATAATTGTTGTAAGCAGCCCATCATTTGAAAACAATGAAAACATAATGGAATATATAATAATCCAGCTGATAAAATTAGGAATAGTGATTGCTGTCTGCACCGTCTTTTTAAATCGTCTGCCCTTCACCTCTGAAAGCAAAATGGCAATCATCCCTGCCAGCGGAAGTCCCGCCAGTCCCAGCACACTGATAACCAGCGTATTTAAAATAACGGTTATTATGTAAGGATCCCCGAAAGCATAGGCAAAATTACTCAGCCCTACAAATTCACACCTGGAAAGCTTATACCCTATCCTGTAATCAAAAAAAGAATAAATCCATCCCGAAATGGGAAAATAGGAAAATACCAAAATAAACATAATAGAAGGAATCGTCATACATAACAATGTTATTTTCCCTCTGGTTAAATGTATTTTCTTATGCTTCCGCTTCATTTCCCGCATTCTTTATCTCCTCCCTGCAATCTGAAAATTTATTATTTATTACTGTCTTGATGCCATTATTACATGCACAATACACAATATCTATTTCAAAAAGCATATTGCAAATTATAAAAATCATAACTTTTTTATTATACCCTCATCATATTTAGTTTATTTTATACAATTAAATATACTTTCTATAATCGGACATATCCTTTTTGTAATTCATTTCCAATGTGATTATGTTATATTTAAATACATGAATGTATAGTAAAATCTATTGTAACTGTAAGGCTACTGAACAGCTATAATGTATTCACTTAACAACAGGGGAGACTTGATGACAAAAGATACAAAGCCGTACCATAAAATGCATTTTATATCAAACGTATACCGTTTTATTATCATATTGATCCTTCTTATTTTTACCGTACTGATTCTGCTTATAAACTATAATTTTTCCAGACAGAACAAACAATACAGTCTCGACTACAATATGTCCGCAGTGAAGGGATTGACAGAGCTGCTAACCGATCAGGAGGGCTACTTTCTTCAGCTTCTGAATAATACCTATGAATCCTACTATGCATATAAAGAAGGACTTTTTTCCCACCTGAATTCTTCTCATGCGGATTCCTATTCCTCCCGGCAGGAAATTTACCGTTTTCTTTATGAAGCTTTTCCTTCCGGCTCAGAATTAAGTTCTCTTACACTTTACGCCGCGGCTGACGATCAGATTTATTCTGTTACCAAGCAGGTCCGAAAAAATTATCCGGGCAATATTTCCGAATTCTATCCTCTGATAGAATGCTATGGAAATCCTCTTACTGTTCTGAAGGTCATACCATCTGTCTCATACAGTAAACTTGGCACTTCAAGAAGCTACAGCTTTATATATTGTCTGCGGGATGTAATAACCATAACAAATATCGGGGCAATTCAGGCTGATTACAGCGTTGAAGCTGTAAATGCGTATCTTTCTGCCAATTACCCGGGGGTAAAGGGAGACTTTCTTATTATAGATCTGCAGGGAAATGTCCTTTTTGATACCTCAGGCCGTTGGTATGATCAGACCTTTCCATGGGCGGATCAGTTTATTTCCTGTTCCTCCCTGACAAAGTCCCCGATACAGATGGAACACGGCAAATACTTTGTCAATATGGAATCCATTTCCTATCCCGGCATCAGAATTCTGGGCATGGTATCCCAGAAAACCCTGTCAGCGGATATTCGCAAAAATATTTTACTGATGCTTTCCGCTACCGGAACTCTCACGCTCCTTACCTGCATCGGCATCTACATTTACCTCAACAGCAGTTCACGGCAGCTCAACCGTATATACAATACCATGCTTCATATACAGAATGGCGAGCTTGATACCTATATTCCCATCGACAAAAAGCATAAAAACGAGCTGAATGATATCTCCGTTTCCTTTAATGACATGCTCCGTGATCTCAATCTCTACATTGACAAGGTTTATAAAACAGAAATTGAGAATCAGCGTTACCAGCTGAAAGCGCTGCAGTCCCAAATCAATCCGCATTTTCTGTATAATACGCTGGAGGCAATCCGTATGAAAGCGGTTCTTCGCGAAGAGCCTGAAATTGCGGAAATGGTTTATATTTTATCCCGGATATTCCGCAATTCCATTAAAACCGAAGGAATTCTTCCCGTCCGTCAGGAAATAGAGAACTGCAAAAATTATCTACGCCTATGTGATATAGAATATAAAAATCTTTTCAGCTATAGCTTTCAGATTGAAAATGAGCTTTATGATGAACCTATTATCCAGCATGCTCTGCTGGTTATGATAGAAAATTATATTATGCACGGCTTTGACAGCAACCGGAACGATAATACCCTTCTGATAACCGGAGAGGATGAAAACGGTTTTGCCGTATTCCGTATCCGGGACAACGGCTTCGGTATTACACCCGCAGACCTTGTCAGACTTCAGCGCTCCTTCCAGGAGCCTGCCATGAATACCGCAGAACGCATTGGTTTAAATAACATCTATCATCGAATGAAGCTGCTTTATGGCGAAGACTGTGATTTACAAATCCTTTCAGAATATGGAAAAGGAACAGAAATCATCTTTTCATTCATACGAAAAGGAGAGATCGGGAAATGATTGACGTAATTATTGTGGATGATGAGCCGCTGATTCGCGAAGGGCTGGTTAAGCTGTTCCGATGGGAAGATTTTCAAATGCAGGTCAGGGCCGTTTTTTCCAATGGCTCCCTTGCTCTGGAATATCTGGAAAAACAGCCTGTGGATCTGATTATCACTGATATAAAAATGCCTGTGATGAATGGCATCGAATTAATGCAGGAATGCCTCAAAAGGAAGTATGAATCAAAATTCATCGTCTTAAGCGGCTATTCCGATTTCGAATACGTTAAAACTGCTGCCCGCCTGGGAATCGAGAATTATCTGCTCAAGCCTGTGGATACCCAGGAAATGTCTCAGACCCTTCATCAGGTCCGCCATAAAATACAGGCTTTGAGACAGGATAGGGTAATGCTGGAGGAGGGGCTCAGGATTCTCAGGAACAACCTGCTTTACCGTTTGATGACGGGAAAGATTTCCTATGAAGAAATCGAGGAACGAAAGGATTATATCCACATTCCTCTGCGCAGCAGCGGTTACAGGGTTGCCATTCTGAAATTTCTTCCCAAGGATCCGGCTGAAATCCTGTCCGCCACCCACAGGCCCCCCATTCAGTCCATCCGAAGGCATCTGGAGGAAAAAGACTACATTAATACGGTCACTGATTTCAGCGGACGGATGCTGTATCTGTTATTTTGCGGCTGTGCAGACAGAAAAAGCGAAATACAGGCAGATCTTGACAATATTATAAACTATGTCTCCGCCACCTCGCTCTTTTATGCCTATGCTTCCATCGGTTTTATGGCAGAGACCATTGATACAATCCCTGACAGCTATGTAAAAGCCTCCGCCCTGATTAACACCGCCGGCTATAACAGCTCCGTCGCCATACGCTGGGCTGAAGAAACCGTGGAAAATGAAGCGCTTCTGCTGCCCCATGTGGAATTTGACCAGCTCATGCAGCTCAATGAAAAATTCCATTATAATAATAAGGAGGAAATTGTAAGTATTACCGACGATATCTTTCATACAAACAGATATATCCCCACGGATGGCCTTCAGATGCTGACATATATGATTGTTTCAAAGGTATATTCCAATGTCAGGCTTTATGGTTCCTCACCGGATACGGAGTGCACAAAAATAGAAAAAGAGCTGGAGGATGCCTATACACTTACCGATTATGATTCCCTCCACTCCTGGGCCCACAGGATGATCGACCGGATTTTTTCAATGGAAGGCGATAAAACCTTATCCGGCACTGCAAACATAAAGAAAATCATACGTTATCTGGATGAGAATTATGCCTGCGACATCAATCTGAAAACAATAGCCGATACCTTTCATCTGAACGCCTTATACCTGGGAAGAATTCTGAAGCTGGAAACCGGCTGCAGCTTTACGGATTATATCAACCGGCTGCGCATTGACAGGGCGCAGGAATTATTGTCCCACACGGACCTGTCGGCGAAACAAATCGCTGAAAAGGTTGGCTATGGAAATGACAAATATTTTAATACACAGTTCAAAAAATATACGGATATGACTCCCGGTGAATACCGGAAGGAAATAATAAAATCTTAAAGAGGAGGAGCTATGAACACAAGAATTCATGAAGCGCTGGCAGGAAAACAGGAGAATTATATTCTTCCTTTTTTCTGGCAGCATGGTGAGGATGAGCAAACCCTGCGCGAATACATGGGTGTCATACAGGATATGGGAATTCAGGCCGTATGCCTTGAATCCCGTCCGCACCCGGATTTCGCAGGTCCTAAGTGGTGGGAGGATATGGATGTAATTCTTTCGGAAGCCCGGCAGCGGAATATGAAGGTATGGATACTGGATGACTGTCACTTTCCCACCGGTTTTGCCAACGGAGTAATGCGGGAAGCCGATGCTTCCCTGCAAAAATGGACGGTCTTTCATCTTATGGTGGACATCGCCGGCCCGGCTGAAGTCAGGGTTGACGTGGATGCCCTTCTGTCAGGTCTGGGCATTGGATTTCCACTGTCCCCCGACAGCCCGCTTTCCCGTGAAAAGGAGCTTTTATGCGCCGTACTTTATCAAAGGAAGGAAGAGTCTTCGGAAGAACTCTGTCCGCAGTATATTGATGTTACCGGTTCCATACAAAATGGACTTCTCCCGTTGTCCGTATCTGAAGGCTTTTACCGTCTTTTTCTTATATACAAATCGGCAAATGCAGGAATAGCCAACAATTTTTACGTCAATCTTCTGCAAAAGGAATCTGTTTCCATGCTTTTGGATGCAGTCTACGAACCGCACTATGAAAGATATAAAGAAGATTTCGGTAAAACAATCGCCGGTTTCTTTTCCGATGAACCCGGTTTTTACAACTGTATTGATACATTGTTTAACTTCAACGCCATCATTGGCAGAGAAATTATGCCCCTTCCCTGGTCATCTGAGCTGGAATCCATACTACTGAAGGATGATTTTTCTTATCCGGATTTAGTAAGTCTTTGGTACGCCACTGATCCCAAAAAAGATTCCCGATACCGCAGTCGTTATATGGAGGCTGTGACCAGACTGTATGAAAATAATTTCTCGGTACAGCTGGGCGACTGGTGTCGGCAACATGGCGTGGAGTATATCGGACACATACTGGAGGACAATAACTCTTCCTCCCGTCTGGGTCCCAGTGCAGGCCATTACTTCCGGGCTATGACTGGACAGGATATGTCCGGCATCGATGTGGTCACCTCGCAGATACTGCCCGGCCGCAAAAACCTGCATACCACAAATGCTGCTCTGAACTCCAAATCCGATGGGGAATTCTATCATTATGCTCTGGCTAAGCTGGGTGCAGGAGATGCTCATACGGATGTCAGGAAACAGGGGCGCGCCATGTGTGAGATTTTCGGTAATTACGGCTGGGCAGAAGGCGCACAGACAATGAAATGGCTTGCCGATTTCATGCTGGTAAGGGGAATCAATATTTTTGTTCCCCATGCGTTCTCCCCCAAAGCCTTTCCTGATCCAGACTGTCCTCCCCATTTTTATGCCCACGGAATCAACATGCAGTCTGCATATCTGCGATATTTATTTGAATACATGAACCGGGTTTCCCATATTCTCAGCAACGGCAGGAGCTTATCCTCCATAGGGATTTTGTATCACGCAGAAGCGGAATGGGCCGGTGAGGCCATGCTTTTCCAAAAGCCCGGACGTGTCTGCATGGAAAGCCAGGCTGACTATGATGTCATTTCCGCAGATCGTATTATGGAAGCTGAATTAATCACAGATAAGGATATCCCCGGAAGCCTTCTTCTCCGTACAGGCTCACTTTTCCTGAAGCTGCTCATCATCCCTTATTCACAAAAGCTGCCTTTCAGATTGCTGGAAAAGCTTGCACAACTATGCAGACAGGGCTTTCCGATCATTTTTATCGATGCACTTCCCACTGCTTCCTGTGAAGGGACAGACTGCCGGGACAGTCTGGATGTGTGCAGTAAAAAGGCGCTGGTTTTCACTTTATCAGAATTAAGGTCCTATATCCGAAGCCATTCTCTTCCGGTATTCAGCATCCTTTCCGGCAATGAATATAAGGACCTGCGTGCTTATCATTACGCCGGCGATGGTTTCGAATGCGTCATGCTGATGAATGAGCATATCGCGAAGCCTGTACATGAAGTAATTTGTTTCCAGGCATTTCAACCTTTTGCCGAATATGACGCGTTTGAAAACAAGCTTTGCAAAGCTGAAATACAGAATAACACGCTGATGCTGCATTTAGAGCCAGGGGAATCCCGGATATACATATCAGAAATTCCCATTGGTAAGGACAGTTTAAATCCCTGCCGGAATCAGCCATCGGACAAAACAGAGCTTGGGGAAAGCATCCGTCTTTCCGCATGCTTCACAGAAACGCAGGGAGATTTCCGTTTCATTACCATTCTTGATAAGCTGCAGGATCTGTCTATGCTTGACAGCTTCCGTAGCTGTTACCAAAAGGGCTTCCATGGCGTACTCCGCTATGAACTGGATTTTACATACCACCGCCCTGCAGGAGCACCTGAAAATGAGAGTCTCTTTTTTGACGGGGCAAATGAAATTGTAACCGTAAAATTAAACGGAAAAGAGGCTGGCGTGCGGCTTGGTACACCATACCGTTTTGCTGTCGGAAAACTTCTTGAGAATGGACGCAATCATCTGAGCATAGAAAATGTAACGACGGTTTTCCCTTATGTCAAGGATAATCCATCGGTAAATACACCGCTACACCCCATGGGGATATGCGGACAGCTTTGGCTGGAGACCTATTGATAATGCTGAAACGGCTCCACACTTTTCAGGCAGAGGAAGGAAAGTTGCAAGTGATTGGCTGATAATACCACCGCCTGCCAATTTGCCGGCATCAAAAAAGATGCTCTGAACATTAATCCGGTTCAGAGCATCTTACTTATTTTTTCTCTATTTCTTACATCCTGTCAGGCGCCGAGAATCCCAGCAGATCAATACAAGTCTCCAGAATCTCCTTCGTCAGCACCAGCAGCGCAATCAGTCCGGCCTTCTTCGCCTCATCTTCTTCCGAAATAATCTTCGTTTCATGATAGAACCGGTTAAAGGCATTGGCCAGATCATAAATATACGCGCAGATTTTATGGGGCGCGCATTCGGCGAATGCAGTTTCCATCATGGTATTGAATTTGGCGATTTCCATCATCAGCGCCTTTTCATCCGGGCTGATGGCAGGGGCAAGCTCCAGATTTTCAAGGCTGCCGCCCTGATCCTGGTATTTTGCCAGAATGGATTTGATACGCACGATGGTGTAAAGGATATACGGGCCGGTATCGCCTTCAAAGGAGGTGAAACGATCCACGTCGAAGCTGTAGTCCTTCGCGGCCTGGTTGGAAAGATCGCCGTATTTGATGGCTGCCAGTCCGACGATTTCCGCAATATTCCTCGCTTCTTCTTCCGGCATTTCCTGACGGCTTTCCACGATTTTGCGGAACATTTCCTCATCGATGTCATGAATCAGGTTTTCCAGGCGCGGCACGCCGCCGTCCCTTGTCTTAAAGGGCTTCCCATCCTTGCCGTTTACCGTGCCGAAACCGATGTGCACCAGCTTTGTATCGTCTCCCACAAGCTTCGTCTTGCGGGCGCAGCGGAATACCTGCTCAAAATGCATGGCCTGGCGTTTATCGGTGATATAAATCATGATATCAGGATTGTATTTCGTCACACGCTCGCTGATGGTGGCCAAATCCGTGGTGCTGTAGAGGGCGGCGCCGTCGGATTTTAAGATGATGCAGGGAGGGATTTCCTTCGTATCGCTTTCTTCCTTCACATCAACCACAAGAGCGCCTTCGCTTTCGTATGCATAGCCGCCCTTCTTCATTTCCTCCACCATATCCGCAAGCAGATACTGTACGGTAGATTCCCCGTTCCAGAGATCGAATTCCACATTCAGCTTTTCATAATTGCGCTTCATATCCGCCACGGATACGCTGATGATATGATCCCACAGGGCGCGGTGTCCTCTTACGCCGTTCTGCAGCTTAAATGTATTCTCCATGGCTTTTTCTTTATAAGCGGGATCCTCTTTGGATTTGCCGCTGGCCGTGGGATAAATTTCCTCCAGCTCGGAAATGGTAAAGGGAGCCTCCTTGGGATATTCCCCGGTGAAGCTTTCGTCAAAATAAGGCAGCTCCGGCTTTCTCTCCTGCAGCTCCGTTATGATAAGCCCCATCTGCAGTCCCCAATCTCCCAGGTGGATGTCTCCGATAACCTTGTAGCCTGCATAACGGGCAATTCTCTTGATGCTTTCCCCGATTACCGCTGAACGAAGATGTCCCACATGGAGGGGCTTTGCCACATTCGGTCCGCCGTAATCCACGATAACGGTCTTTTCTTCCTCAGGAGTTTCCAGGCCGAATTTATCCGCCGCTTCCATCCCTTTAAGGTAGTCACATAAAAATACGTCGGAAACCTTCAGGTTCAGAAAGCCCGGCGCCACCGCGTTCACTTCTGAAAATACGGCGCTGTCCTTCAGCTTTTCGGCCACCTCGCCGGCTATCATAATCGGCGCTTTGTGATATTTCTTGGCGCCTGCCATAGCGCCGTTGCACTGGTATTCACAAAGGTCCGGACGGTTGGAAAGGCTTACCTTTCCCAGTTCCTCGTCATAGCCGGCCTCCGCAAACGCCTTTCTCATTTCCTCTGAAATGGCATCCAAAATCTTTTTCATGGCTGATCTCCTCTGCACATTTATCTTTGCAACTGTTCCGCTTCTTCACAGTTGCTTTTCATTTTTATAATGGCCCAGACACCTGAACCGCTGCTTTTTCATAGTAATTCAGACACTGAATCTTTACTTTTTTCCATAGCAGCCCATGCACCTGATCCTTGACTTCTTCTAAAACAGCTCAGGAACCCGAACCTTTGCTTCTTTCACGCTCCGCCTTTGAAAAAACACACCCGCAGTAGTCCTGGCGGTATAATCCGTATTTTTCCGAAAGCTCCACAGAGCGTTTATATCCGTTCTTTTTCTTGAAATCCGAGGGAAGGAAGGCGACGCCGTACTCTTCTGCCAGTCTGTTTCCAATCTCATTGAGCTTGTCCGCATTTTTTAAAGGGCTGATGGTAAGGGTGGTTGTAAAATAGTCAAAGCCCTGCTCTCTGGCAATCCGTGCAGTCTCCCGCAGGCGGATTTCATAACACTTAAAGCAGCGCTCCCCGCCCTCCGGCACCAGCTCCAGGCCTTTTGCCGCCGCCAAAAAACGCTCCGGATCGTAACGGCCCTCTTCCACCAAAATACGGTTTTTGCAGTCTCCGTCCGCTTCTTCATTCATTTCCCGAATCAGGCGCTTCTGTTCCGCCGCGCGCTTTTCATATTCCTCACGCTCCGTAATATTGGGATTATAGTACAGGACGGTGATGTCGAAATATTGTCTTAAATATTCCAGCACATAGCTGCTGCAGGGGGCGCAGCAGCTATGCAGAAGAAGCTTTTTTTTCGATTCTTTTTCCGGAAGCTGCCGGAGGAGCTCATCCAGCTGCTTCTGATAATTTACTTTATTCATTTCACCTGTTTTATAGTTTTGCGATATCTATCAACGATAATTCATTGCTCTTTGTTTCCAGGCTTCCCACAAGCGCCCTTGCGGTATCCAGGCTGGTCAGGCAGTTGACGCCCGTTTCTATGGCGGTTCTTCTGATCAGGAAGCCATCCCTGGATTTATCCCGGCCCTGGGTGGGCGTGTCGATAACCAGGTCGATTCGGTGTCCCAGGATAAGGTCCATCACCGTAGGGGATTCCTGGTTGATCTTATTGACCTGACGGGCCTTGACGCCGGCTTCTCTCAGCGCCGCGGCAGTGCTTCTTGTGGCGTAGATGATGTAGCCCAGCTTTTCAAAACGGCGGGCGATTTCGATTGCCTCTCCCTTGTCCGCATCCTTTACCGTGATGATCATCTGCTTATGCCTGGGCAGATCCACGCCCGCGCCCAGGAAGGCTTTGTAAAGCGCTTCGTTAAAGGTTTTGGCAATGCCAAGGCATTCGCCTGTGGATTTCATTTCCGGCCCAAGGCTGATTTCCGCGCCGCGGATTTTTTCAAAGGAGAATACGGGCATCTTGATTGCCACATAGCCTGCCTCCGGCTGAAGCCCGGGTTCATAGCCCAGGTCACGGATTTTCTTGCCAATAATGACCTCGGTAGCCAGATCCACGATGGGAATTCCCGTCACCTTACTGATATAGGGCACCGTCCTGGAGGAACGGGGATTCACTTCAATCACGTAAACATCTTCGCCCACCACGATGAACTGGATATTAATCAGGCCGATTACATGAAGGGATTTTGCCAGCCTTCTTGTATATTCGGCAATGGTGGCCTTTACCTTTTCACTGATGGTCTGGGCCGGGTATACGGAAATACTGTCGCCGGAGTGGACGCCTGCACGTTCGATATGCTCCATGATGCCGGGGATCAGGATGTCGGTGCCATCGCAGACCGCATCCACCTCCAGCTCCTTGCCCTGCAGATACTTATCCACAAGGATGGGATGATCCTGGGCAATCCGGTTGATGATTTCCATAAATTCTTCAATTTCCGTATCGGAAATGGCAATCTGCATGCCCTGTCCGCCCAGTACATAGGAAGGGCGCACCAGAACCGGGTAGCCCAGCTTGTTGGCAACAGCCTTGGCTTCCTCCGCCGTATACACGGTGCCGCCGGAGGGTCTGGGGATTTCGCATTCTTCCAGAATCTTGTCAAACAGCTCCCTGTCCTCTGCGGCGTCCACGTTTTCCGCGCTGGTTCCCAGAATGGGAACTCCCATTTTCATCAGGCTTTCCGTGAGCTTGATGGCAGTCTGCCCGCCGAACTGCACCACCGCGCCGTCTGGATGCTCGATGTTTACCACATTTTCCACATCCTCCGGTGTGAGGGGTTCAAAATACAGCTTATCCGCAATATCGAAGTCGGTGCTGACCGTCTCCGGGTTGTTATTGATAATCACGGTCTCATAGCCTTCCCTGGAAAAAGCCCAGGTGGCATGTACGGAGCAGTAATCGAACTCGATGCCCTGTCCGATTCGTATCGGGCCGGAGCCCAGGACCAGGACCTTTTTCAGGGGCTTTGTTTCCACCGCTTCGTTTTCCCCGCCGTAAACGGAATAGTAGTAAGGTGTGCTGGCTGCAAATTCCGCGGCGCAGGTATCCACCATTTTATAGGAAGCGACGATGCCGTTGTCATAGCGCATCTGCTTGATTTCGGCTTCCGGCAGGCCGGTGAGGCGGCTGATTACATTATCCGGGAATTCAATGCGCTTCGCTTCGCGCAGCAGCTGTACCGTGAGCGGCTGCGTTTGAAGCGCCTGCTCCATTTCCACAAGTATGGCTATTTTATCGATGAACCAGTGATCCACCATGGTGATTTCATGAATCGTATCATAGTCGATACCCTTGCGGATGGCTTCGGCAATGACATAAATTCTCTGATCATCCACTTTTTTCAGGCGTTCCTTCAGCTCTTCCGCCGTAAGCTCTGAAAAATCATAGCTCAGCAGGCAGTCCACATGCTGTTCCAGGGAACGGATGGCCTTCATCAGCGCGCCTTCAAAGTTATTTGCAATACTCATAACCTCTCCGGTCGCCTTCATCTGGGTGGTCAGCGTCCTTTTTGCCGTAATAAACTTATCAAAGGGCAGACGGGGCAGCTTCACCACACAGTAGTCCAGTGCGGGTTCAAAGCTTGCGTAGGTCTTTCCGGTAATTGCGTTTTTGATTTCATCCAGCGTGTAGCCCAGGGCGATCTTGGCCGCCACCTTGGCGATAGGATAACCTGTAGCCTTGCTTGCCAGCGCGGAAGAACGGCTGACACGGGGGTTGACCTCGATCACGCAGTATTCAAAGCTCACAGGATGCAGGGCAAACTGGACGTTGCAGCCGCCTGTGATCTGCAGCTCATCAATAATATTCAGGGCGGCGCTTCTGAGCATCTGGTATTCCTTGTCGCTCAGGGTCTGGGAAGGGGCGACAACGATACTGTCGCCGGTATGCACGCCTACCGGATCGATGTTTTCCATGTTGCAGACAGTGATGCAGTTTCCGGCGCTGTCACGCATTACCTCGTATTCGATTTCCTTCCAGCCGGCAATGCAGCGTTCCACTAAAACCTCGCCCACGCGGGAAAGCCGCAGGCCGTTTGCCAGAATCTCTTCCAGCTCCATCTGGCTGTGGGCGATGCCGCCGCCGGAACCGCCCAGGGTATAGGCCGGGCGAAGCACTACGGGATAGCCGATTTTCCTGGCAAAAGCCACGCCGTCTTCGATATTTCTTACCACCAGGGAGGGAGCGCAGGGCTCGCCGATTTTTTCCATGGTGTCCTTAAATTCCTGTCTGTCCTCCGCCTTGCGGATGGTCTGGGAGGTGGTGCCCAGCAGCTTCACATTGTGGGCCGCCAGGAAGCCGGATTCGTCCAGCTCCATTCCCAGATTCAGGCCGGCCTGGCCGCCCAGGGTGGGAAGAAGGCTGTCCGGCTTTTCTTTTTCAATGAGCTGTTCCAGAACTTTTACGGTCAGAGGCTCGATATAAACCCTGTCCGCGATATCCCTGTCCGTCATGATGGTTGCGGGGTTGGAATTGACAAGCACCACCTCCACGCCCTCTTCCTTCAGGGAACGGCAGGCCTGGGTGCCTGCATAGTCAAATTCAGCGGCCTGGCCGATAACGATAGGGCCGGAACCGATGACCATTACTTTTTTTACATTGGGATCCTTTGGCATCTTACATTCCTCCATTCATCATCGTAAAAAACCGGTCAAACAGGTAGCCGGAATCCTGAGGCCCCGGGCAGGCCTCGGGATGGAACTGCACGGTGAAAATATTTTTTCCCGTATAGCTTAAGCCCTCGTTTGTTCCGTCGTTGACATTGATAAAAGCAGGAACTGCCACTTTGCTGTCAAGCTTGTCCATATCCACTACATAGCCGTGGTTCTGGGAGGAGATGTACACTCTTCCGGTGGACAGATCCTTTACCGGATGGTTGCCGCCTCTGTGGCCGTATTTCATCTTAAAGGTATCGGCTCCCGTAGCCAGGGCCATGAGCTGGTGGCCCAGGCAGATGGCAAAGATCGGGATGTCCGTTTCATACAGCTTTCTGATTTCAGCGATGATGCTTTCACATTCTTTGGGGTCCCCGGGGCCGTTGGAAAGCATGATGCCGTCCGGCCGGTCCGCAATGATTTCCTCCGCGCTTGTAAGCGCCGGATACACGGTGACGTCGCAGCCTCTCATGGCGAGAGAGCGGGCGATGTTATCCTTGGCTCCCAGATCCAGCAGGGCCACCCTTTTGCCGGCTCCGCTCAGCTCTTTTACCAGGGAGGGTTTCTTTTCTTTCTTCCCGGATAGGAAGTCTTCCTTATTAAATACGGCGCTTCCGGAAAGCGGGCCGTTATCAGCCAGATCCTTCACGCCCCTGATTTCGTATTTGGCCTCGCAGGTTACCTTTTCCACCACCTTGCCAGTAGTGTATTCTGCCAGCCGCGGCAGGATTTCTTCCAGGCAGTAATCTGCGTTGGTGGTTATCATGCCGTTCATGGTTCCTTTTTCTCTCAGGATTTTCGTCAGCGCTCTGGTGTCAATGCCTGCAATTCCAGGCACGCCGTGTATCTCCAGGTATTCCTGGATCGTACAGTCGGAGCGGAAATTACTTGGCATTCTGGACAGTTCTCTTACGATAAAGCCGTCCGGCCAGGGTCTTCTTGATTCGCAATCTTCCCTGCATACGCCGTAATTACCAATCAGCGGGTACGTCATACATACGGCCTGTCCTGCATAAGAGGGATCTGTCAACACTTCCAGATAACCGGCCATCGACGTGTTAAATACGATTTCACTGATTATCTCTTTTTCGGCCCCGATATGAATTCCTTCAAATACCGTGCCGTCTTCCAGTATCAAAAATGCCTTCATTTTCATCTGCACATCCTTTCCCATAATCGATTAATTGTATCACAAATGCAAAGGGCGGGCAATCATTTTTTCCTTCCGGCAGTTCAAGAATGTAACAGTTCAGCCTTCGGCCGAACTGTTACTGCATCCACCCATGATAAGTCGCCTTCGGCGAGGGGCGGATGCCTGCTGCCACCACGTTTTCTCACGGTTTGCGCAGTGAATGCGCAAACCTGCCTGAACTGTTACTAAAGAAATCCCACAGCAGCAGCCGTGGGATTTCAAAATACATCTGTTTATTTAAAGTAAGCTACGCCTGATTCAAAAATTTTCAGATCCTGTTCGCCGTAAATATTCACGGCTACGCTGTCGCCTCTTCTTTCCACATGGGCCATCTTTCCGAGGATACGGCCGTCGGGGGAGGTAATGCCCTCAATAGCGGCATAGGAGCCGTTTACATTCCACTCCTCATCCATGGAAATATTGCCTTCCGGATCGGCGTACTGGGTTGCCACCTGGCCGTTTTCAAAGAGTCTGCGGATCCAGTCTTCGCTTGCCACGAAGCGGCCTTCGCCATGGGAGGCCGGGGTTACATAGGTCTTGCCCAGCTGTGCGCCTGCCAGCCAGGGTGATTTGTTAGAAACCACCTTGGTATATACCATCTTGGAAATGTGGCGGTTGACGGTGTTGAAGGTCAGGGTCGGGGAATCCGCCGTCTGTCCGGCAATTTCACCGAAGGGCACAAGCCCCAGCTTGATCAGGGCCTGGAAGCCGTTGCAGATTCCAAGGCAGAGGCCGTCGCGTTCGTTCACCAGCTTCATGACCGCTTCCTTAATCTTCGCATTCTGGAAGGCGGTGGCAAAGAATTTGGCGCTGCCGTCAGGTTCGTCGCCTGCGGAGAAGCCGCCGGGGAACATGATGATCTGTGCTTCATTGATGGCTTTTTCAAATTCTCCCACGGAATCCCTGATGTCTTCGGCGCTCAGGTTCTTAAATACCTTGGTCACCACGCTGGCGCCGGCGCGTTCAAAGGCTCTGGCGCTGTCGTATTCACAGTTGGTTCCCGGGAATACGGGGATGAATACGGTGGGCTTT
>OIYD01001207.1_pt1 | contig 16284 bp, 15 predicted proteins | sample 1588141 | NCBI WGS metagenome assembly OIYD01 (sample SAMN03283259) | human gut metagenome | biome: human-associated habitat; material: feces | host: Homo sapiens | place: USA | collected 2013
GTGGTAAATGTGTTAATATACCAGTGGTATGTACCGGTGGTATATTAGCGTTGGAGGAAAGTTTAATGAAAAACTCGGAGACAAAAAAGAAGATTCAGGAGGTGGGAAAAAGGGAGTTTTTGAAAAAAGGCTTTAAGGATGCTTCTCTGAATCATATCGTAACAAAAGCAGGTTTTACAAAAGGGGCGTTTTACGGATACTATGCAGATAAGACTGCCTTGTTTGAAGATCTGGTTTCCGCGGCGGCAGACGGTTTACTTAATCAGTTCAAGGATGCACAGAAAGCGCATTTTGATCTGATTCCAGAAAACAGAACCAAACAAAGTCGTGAACTATCTACGCAATATCTACGGCATTTTGTGGAATACATTTATGAGCACTTTGATTCTTTCAAACTGATTCTGTGCTGTGCAAATGGAACGAAGTATGAAAATTACATTCACGATCTTGTGGCGTTGGAGGTGGCTCGTACAGAACAATATTTTACTGTTCTGCGGGAACAGGGAAAACTGAAGGGTAATGCCAGCCCGGAACTGCACCACATGATTACCAGCGCCTATTTTACAGCTGTGTTTGAAACGGTAATACATGACATGCCGCGAGAGAAAGCCATTGGGTATATTGAAGAACTGGCAGTGTTTTTCAATTCCGGATGGGACGGTTTATTTTGTATTCAATAGATTGTCAAAACAACGATTCGAAGCCGACGTTTCCCGTCTTGGATCGTTGTGATTTTTTAACTAATGGTTAGCTAAAACTAACCGTGGATAAACAAAGGAGGATAGTATGAACACTAAAAAGACTGATAACAGATTGCAAACGAGAGATTTTATTTCGGTAGGTATTTTCTCTTTAATTTACACTGTTGTTGCATTCGTAATCGGGGGCATTGTCCAGATGACACCAGTCACCTTTTCCTTTATGCCGCCCATTGTGGCACTCTTTACCGGACCGATTTTTATGCTCTATGTTGCCAAGATTCCCAAACGATGGGCATTGACAATTCTTGGAATCATCGGCGGCATTTTACTTTTTATAACCGGTATGTTCTGGGTGATGTCCGTGTTCTTTTTGATTTTCGGATTTCTGGCAGATTTGATCTGTGCCTCTGCGCAGTTTAAGTCTTTCGGCAGAAATCTGGTGGCATATTGCGTGATGGCGTTGTCTCCTATGGGGGCATACATTCCCATGGCTGTTATGCCGTCGCAGTTCGATTCATTCATGAAAAACAAGGGTGATTTTGAAGCCTTTTCTGATGTCATTCACTCCATCGGTGCAAATTGGTGGGCAATTCCTCTGATGATGTTTGCCACAATCATTTGTGCCGTGATTGGCGGGTTAATTGGACGAAAGCTGTTAAAAAAGCATTTTAAAAAGGCGGGAATTGTGTAAATGAGATTGGACCCACGAACAAAACTATGTATTCTTGTCATAACAAGTATTTCTGTATTTTTGAACAGGAGCATCGTTATTGAATGTATATTTGTTTCAATCCCTTTGCTCCTTCTGTTTTTGGCAGGAAAAACAAAAAAGACATTGCGCTATGCGGCTTTGTTTCTGGCGCTACTTTTCGTACAGATGTTTCTGATCCAGCATCTTCCATTAACTGTCGGTGGTATCGTATATATGTTTGCTGTCTATATCCGAAAGTTGATTCCCTGTTTTATGCTGGGAAGTTATCTGATTACAACAACAAAAGTAAGCAGCTTTCTGGCGGCAGTCAGCCGGTTCCATCTGCCGAAAGGCTTTACCGTTGCACTGTCCATTACGCTGCGCTACTTCCCTACTATGGGTGAAGAATGGCACGCTATACGGGACGCCATGGCACTACGGGGCATTTCTGCCTCAGTGGGAGCGCTGATTTCCCACCCGATAAAAACAATGGAGTATATTTATGTACCGATGCTGGTTTCGGCCTCGCGCATATCGGACGAGATTTCTCAGGCAGCGATTACACGGGGGATCGACCATATAGGCCGACGAAGCTGTTTGGAGGAAATTCACTTTACAATATGGGATATTATCGTAGGCGCTGTGTATGTGGGGATTATCGGTGTGATGATAGCTGCTCCTTTCCTGGAGGTGATATAAGTGATTCGATTTGAAAATGTATCCTATGCTTACGCTGCCAGACAGAGCGGTTCATTGCAGAATATTTCTTTATATATCAAAAAAGGGGAATGTGTCCTGCTATGTGGTACATCGGGTTGTGGTAAAACCACGCTGACAAGGCTAATCAATGGACTGATTCCATATTTCTTCCCCGGAAAACTGTCAGGAGAGATACGGATCGGCGGAAGAAACCCGGTTACTACGGATATAGCAGCGCTGGCTGACATAGTGGGGACTGTTTTCCAAAATCCACGTACACAATTTTTCAACACAGATACCGATAGTGAACTGGTATTTGGTCTGGAAAATCGCTCCATACCCCGTAAACAGATGAAACAACGGCTGCGGGAGCTTACACAGGATCTGCATCTTGAGCATTTGCGTGAACGCAGTATATTCGCTCTCTCCGGTGGTGAGAAACAGAAAATCGCCTTTTCGTCTGTTTATGCCTCTGATCCGGAAATTCTTGTTCTGGATGAGCCTTCTTCCAATCTGGATGTAGGAGCCATTGAAGAACTTGCATTGCTGATTGCAAAAGCAAAAAAAGAAGGAAAGACAATCGTAATTGCAGAGCATCGTCTGTGGTATCTGATGAATCTGGCTGATCGGGTTGTGTTTTTGCGGGATGGCGTGCTGGAGAAAGATTTGCCCATGACGGACTTCCGATCATTTCCTCCAGAAGAAATTGAGGCCATGGGTTTGCGATGTCGAGATTTAAAAGAAGTCAGAATAAAGCCTGCCAGCGTTTTTCTGACGGAGAAATGCTTGAATGTTCAGCATCTCCATGTCCGACTTGGGGAGCAGTATATATTGAAAGACCTTTCTTTCTCGTCACGGGGCGGTGAAATTATTGCCATTGTTGGAGCCAATGGCGCAGGAAAAACAACGCTTGTCCGTACTTTGTGCGGACTTCAGAAGGAGGTCTCAGGCTGTATCACACTCAATGAGGAAAAACTGTCTCCCAGAAAACGGAAGCAGCACTCCTATATGGTCATGCAAGATGTAGGACACCAGCTGTTTACCGACAGTGTATGGGAAGAATGTCATATTGGCATACAGAAGCCGGATATGGCACAGGTTGATTATGCTCTCAATCTATTGGCGTTGAAACAGTACAAAGATCGGCATCCTCTTTCCCTCTCCGGCGGGCAAAAGCAGCGCCTGGCCCTAGCAGTCAGTCTGATTTGCGAGCGGGAGGTGCTGGTTTTCGATGAACCTACCAGCGGTCTTGATCTTTCCAGTATGAAAGAGGTGGGAAAACTGGCGAAGGAACTATCACAGCGTGGAAGCATTCTGATTATCATAACCCACGATGTTGAGTTTATGAAAAATATCTGTTCCCGCATTCTGGTGCTGTCAGCGGGACAAATCGTTGCTGATCTGTATGGTGAAGCACGGGAAACAGTGGAGCAGATTTTGCGAGGTGAGTACAAATGAACAAATCTAAAAAAGGAACCATCCAGAGATTGCGGGAGTTTGCGAAGCTGTGTAAAGGGCTTCTGGCAAGCTCTGTTGTATTGGCTGTTTTAGGTGTCTTTTGCGGCATCATACCCTATATTTCAGTATCACGAATCATTGCAAATATTATCGGGGGACAAATTGAGTCTGATCAGATGTTCTTTCTTGTGATGATTGCCCTTTTGGGCTATTTAGGCTCTCTTTGGCTGAATACATATTCAACAAACTGTTCCCATCGGGCGGCGTTTACCGTACTTGAGCATATCCGAAAGGCTATCATGGCTAAGCTATCCCGCGTGCCGATGGGGACGATTTTAGCTATCCCGTCTGGGAAATATAAGGCCATACTTGTAGATACGGTGGAAAAACTGGAACTGCCGCTGGCTCACATGGTTCCGGAGCTGACAGCCAATATTCTCATTCCGATTTTAATGCTCATCTATCTGTTTTTGTTGGACTGGCGCATGGCTCTTATTTCTCTTGTAACAATTCCTGTTGGGCTTTTCTGCTACATGGGGATGATGAAGGATTACGAAGCCAGATATGCCCGTGTTCTTTCAGCCAATAAAAATATGGACGCTGCGATGGTGGAATACATCAACGGCATTCAGGTAATCAAAACCTTTCGGCAGGACGAGGACTCTTATCGAAAATATGCGGAGGAAGTCACGGAGTGCGAACACTCCAAGTCAGATTGGTTCCGTAAGACCAACGGCTTTTATGTAGCGGGTATGGCCATCATGCCCACTTGTCTTTTGGGGGTGCTTCCGCTGGGAAGCTGGCTCTATATAAGTGGCGGGATAGAAGCGGATGTACTAATTTCCTGTGTCATCCTTGCTCTGGGGCTGGTAAAGCCATTGATTCAGGCATTGCAGTACACAGATAGCCTTGCCATGGTGGATATGACAGTTCAGGAGATTGGAGGCCTGTTGGATTTGGAGGAAATGAACCGGCCACAAAAAAGAGTTTCCTTGTCAGGCCATGAGATTACGTTTCAAAATGTCTGCTTTCGCTATCACGAAACGGAAGTGCTCCATCAGGTGTCCTTTTCCTGCGTTGAAGGAGGCATGACCGCCATTGTCGGCCCCTCTGGCTCTGGAAAATCAACCATCGCCCGTCTGATTGCCTCCTTTTGGGAGGTTGAGAGCGGCTGTGTGACATTGGGCGGCGTGGATATGCGGAAAATTCCACTGCCTCAGGTTATGGAGGCTGTATCCTATGTGTCACAGGATAATTTCCTATTCCATCTCTCTATTCGAGAGAATATCCGCTTTGGGAATCCTGGTGCAACGGATGAAGAGGTGGAGAGGGCGGCAAAGAAAGCGAGCTGCCATGACTTTATCCTGTCATTGCCCCATGGATATGACACATTGGCCGGTGACGGTGGCAACCATCTTTCTGGTGGCGAGCGCCAGCGAATCGCTATTGCCAGAGCTATATTGAAAAACAGTCCGGTGGTGGTTTTGGACGAGGCAACAGCTTTCGCAGATCCGGAAAATGAAGTGGTGATTCAGTCCTCAATTTCCCAGCTTGTAGCGGAAAAGACACTGATCGTGATTGCTCATCGGTTATCGACTATTATCGCTGCCGATAAGATTCTTGTAATCGACAAGGGAACTGTTGCTGCGCAGGGGACGCATCGGGAATTGCAGGAGAAAAGTTCCCTTTACCGTATGCTTTGGCAAGCTCATATCGGCACAAGAGATCAAAGAGAGGAGGAAACAAAATGATTGCATTATTTCATCGCTTACTGATATTTTCAGGAGAACAAAAAGGGAGGCTGCTCCGTTCATTCTTGTTTCATGTGCTCAGCTCTGTTTTCGAGATGGTTCCTATTCTGGCGATTCTGACTGTTTTGGAAGGGGTTCTGGCTGGTCAGAGTGGAAGCTCTATGCCAGCTGATACAGTGTGGAAATCCTTTGCCATTATGGTAGTCAGTATCTTAGGTCGTATCCTATTTATCAATCTTTCTGCCAATGCCCGCACCTTCGGCAGCTTTGCTGTCTGCACAAAAAAGCGGCTCATCATTGGAGAACGGCTGAAGCGTGCGCCTATGGGATATTTTAGTGAAAATCGGCTTGGGGATATTACTGCGGCGGTCACAACGACTCTGGGAGATATTGAAGCCAATGCGGTGGCTATTATGGAATCTGTTGCCGGCGGCTTCATCCACGCTATTGTTATTACGCGGTGGCTTCTATTTTATGAGTGGCACATCGGTTTATTATCCCTTGCAGGACTGATTATTGCATTACTGGTATATACCAGGATTCAACAGGTAGGAAAAAAATACTCTCCCCGTCGTCAGGCGGCTCAGGCAGCTCTTGTTACGGCTACGCTGGAATATGTGCAGGGGATGGGCGTCGTCAAGGCTTTTGGTCTGGGAGGGCACGCCACAAAAGCAATGGTTCAGGCAATTGAGGAAAGCGCATCCGCTAATATTACCCTTGAAAAAGCCTTTTCTACCATGACGGGCTGGTATCAGACGGTGTTTAAGCTGGCACGGGCAGGAATTTTGGTGTTTGCCCCTTATCTGCTTTGGACAGGAGAAATTACAGCGGAAAAATGCCTTCTTCTGCTGGTTTCCAGCTTTATGCTCTATTCAGCCGTTGAAGTGGCCGGAAGTATGTCCTCCGTCGCGCGTGTCGTGGATGCTTCTCTGGACCGTATGGAGAAGATTATGGAAATTCCCTCTTTGGATAACAATGGGGCAAGCCTGATTCCTATGCGGCATGATATAGAGGTTCGCCATGTGTCCTTCGGGTATGAAGAAAAAGAAGTGCTTCATGATGTGAGCTTTACGGTGCCGGAAGGCAGCTCCTGTGCGATTGTCGGACCATCCGGTTCAGGAAAGACAACGCTGTGCAGTCTGATTGCCCGGTTTTGGGAGGTAAACAAGGGTCAAATCTTACTTGGCGGCTATGATGTGCGTGCGTACACCTCTGACAGTCTTTTGCGGAATTTTTCCATTGTGTTTCAGAATGTCTATCTGTTTGAAGATACGATAGAAAATAACATTCGCTTTGGAAAGGCGGATGCACCAAAGGAAGAAATCATTGAAGCGGCAAAAAAAGCCTGCTGTCACGACTTTATTATGGCATTGCCGGATGGATATGCCACGAAAATCGGAGAAGGTGGAGCCAGTCTCTCTGGTGGTGAAAAACAGCGAATTTCCATTGCACGAGCCATCTTAAAGGACGCTCCCATCATTATTTTAGACGAGGCTACTGCCAGCGTAGATCCTGAGAATGAAATGGAACTGCAAAATGCCATTCTTGAACTGACACGTAATAAGACCCTACTGATGATTGCCCACCGTCTGTCTACGGTTCGAGCGGCAGATCAGATCCTTGTTTTGGACGAGGGGAAAATTGTTCAGAGTGGTACGCATACGGAATTACTTGCACAGGAAGGCTTATATCAGCGCTTTGTAAATATCAGACAGCAAGCGCTTGGATGGAGATTGGGAGAAGGAGGTGCATCCACATAGAGAACTTGCAGAAGCGTTGGTCAAGACAGGCAGAGACAATGGGCACTTTTCACTGGCAGGAACTATCAGAGACAGGTCCTGCGTGGGAGGCTCTGCTAACAGAGCTGCTGGCGGAGGCACCCGGGCGCAAGGTAATGGATGCAGGCTGTGGAACCGGGTTTCTAGCATTGCTGTTGGCTCGGTGCGGCTGGCAGGTCACAGCCGTTGACTCCAGTGCAGAAATGATTCAGCAGGGACGGTTGGCAGCATCCGAGATGGGGCTGGCAGTAAGAATTGTCTTTCAAGTGAGCGATGCACAGGCAGGGGCTCAGACGGACTGCACTTTTGATGCCATCGTATCCCGCCACGCCTCGTGGCTGTTTCCGGAGCCGGCGGCAGCATATAGAGAGTGGACTAGACTACTGCGTCCCGGCGGCATCCTGCTGAACATGGATGCCAACTGGCTGCTCCCTCTGTGGAAAACCGATATATCCGCTCAATTTTGGAAAGATGAGGCAGAGCTAATATGTCGATATGGGGAGTTCCAGGATTGTTATCACGATAAAGACCTGATGCAGGCATTTCAGCAATTGCCGCTGGCTTTTCAAAGTCGACCTGCCTGGGACGAGCATATCTGCCGGGAACTGGGATTGCTGCGGGTGGAAGGCCGTCTGCTAAAGCCAGAAATATACTGGAATCCATTTCTGGCGATCCGTTACCGCACGGTGCCAACCTTTGTGATCTGCGCACAAAAATCAATCAAATAGAAGAAAGGACAAGACTATGAAAAAAATTTCAAATACGTGGTCCGTTAGAGATATGATTACTACCGTGCTGTTGAGTGCCGTACTCATCATGATTCAAATGGTGGTTAATATGGTGACCATGGCAAACCACTTTGTCAGTATGGTGCTGTCCATTGGAATCGCCGTGCTGCTTTGCGGGCCGGTTTACTGTCTTTTAGTCAGCCGTGTAAATAAGAGAGGGGCTTCTCTGGTGTATATGACCATTCTAGGCGTCATTTATTTGCTGATGGGAAACTGGTATCTCTCTGTTTATTTTGTTTTGGTAGGGGCAGTTTGTGAGGCAATCTTATGGAAAAGTGGCTCCTGCCGGAATCTTCATCGAGTAACCGGCGCATGGACCATGGCCAGCTTTCTTTACAACGGAATCAACCTTCTGCCGCTCTGGTTCTTTTGGGACACCTATTACCGTTTTGCCATCAGCAGCGGGATGGATCAGTCATATATTGACGCCTACCGACATTACTTCACCTCGCCCGGATGGCTGATCTTCATTCTGTTGTTTACCACGGCTTGCGGTTTCATTGGCAGTTTGGCCGGCAGACGATTACTGAATAAGCATTTCAAAAAGGCAGGCGTCCTATGAAGCGCCAGCCTGTGTTTTCTGTTCCTGTTAAATTGTGGGCCTTCCTCTGTGTGCTGTTCGGCATCTCTTTAACGGCCAATGGGTTATATACTGCCGGGCTGATGCTCTGCGCCTTCGTGTATCTGGCATTTCAGCGGGCTTGGCATTTGTTGCTCTCCTACGGCGTCTTTTATGCAATACTTGCTGCACTGCTGTACGCCATCAGGTATTTGGGGCTTCACATGGTGATTTTTTCAGAGTTTCATGTGTTGCTGCTTTGGACACTCTCCCCTGTTCTGTTGGTATCCTGGGATCTGATGACTACGCCGCCGGGCGAAATATCTGCGTTTCTGAGTAAGATTCGTGCGCCCGCTCCTGTGATATTCGGAGTGCTGGTGTTGTTCCGCTTTTTTCCCACCATTCGTTCCGAACTCCGGGATGTGAGCCGTTCCATGGGCAGCAGAGGCCTCTCCGAAGCGAGACACATAGTTCTCCACCCGCTGGCAACCTGTGAATATATGCTTGTACCCCTTCTTCTGCGCGTCTTGCAGGCAGCTGATCAACTCTCAGTTTCTGCTGTAGTTCGCGGTGCGGAGCGCCCGGGACGCAGAAATAGTTACTATGGGAAGCCACTGCAGCTGCAGGATTGGTTAATGTCTCTTTTTTGGACGGCTGCCACCATAGGATTTCTTCTGATGGGAGGTGTTCGATGATGCTGGAATTAGCTCATGTCTCTTTCCAATATGAGGAAAGTGACTACGGCGTTTTCAATATTGATCTCCGTATAGCTGCCGGAGAATGTGTCGTGTTGATTGGTGAATCCGGTTGCGGAAAGACAACCGTTACACGGCTGGTCAATGCATTGGCACCGGCCTATTACCCTGGTGTCCGAACGGGTGGAATTTTTATAGGGCACAAGGAGCTTTCTGAACTTCATACATGGGAGGTGGGTAAAATCGTGGGAAGTGTGTTCCAGGATCCACGGCGCCAGTTCTTCTCCTCCGAACTTCTGGGGGAAGTAGCTTTTGCATGTGAAAACTACGGCTTATTACAGCATGAGATACGCCGCAACACCGATATGGCGATTCGGCGGATGAATCTTGAACACCTGACAGACAGGCCATTAGACGTCCTGTCAGGCGGCGAAAAGCAGCGTGTGGCCATTGCCTCCGCGTATGCCATGCAGCCAAGTATCTATGTTCTTGATGAGCCCACATCAAATCTTGATGCCGCTGGTATTAACCACTTGAAACAGACGCTTCATCAATTGAAAGAGGAGGGCTACTCCCTCCTTATCGCAGAGCATCGTCTTACCTGGCTCGACGGCCTCGCGGATCGATATGTCTATATGGCGCAGGGACACATAAGGGGCGTATATTCTCCTGCAGAAATGAAAGCCTTGCCAGATGGCCAGCGGGAAAAGATGGGGCTGCGAGCAGCTGGTCAGATTCATATTTGCTCGTTCGCTGATTCCAGGAAACAGGCTGTTCCAGCGATTCAGGCCGAGCATATTTCTTGCCGCCGGGGAAAAACGGTGATATGGGAAGGCCTTTCGCTGTCTGCGCCTTGCGGTCAGATCACGGCCGTCACCGGGCACAACGGAGTGGGCAAGACAACAATGGGACTGACGCTGGGCGGACTGATGCCGTTTCAAGGCGGCTGTGTGTACATAGGCGGCACCAAACTGTCGGGTCGAAAACTGCGGCAGCACGTCTATTACTGTTCCAATGACACCGGAACGCAATTTTTTACCAACAGCGTTTTAGAGGAGCTGTTGCTGGACAAAAAACATACGGAAAGAAATTTGTCTCTTGCGTGCGATATTCTCGCACGAATGAAGCTTCTCTTTTGGAAGGATACTCATCCGGCCAAACTCTCCGGTGGACAGCGACAGCGTTTGGCCGTGGCCTGTGCGTTGCTTTCAGAGAAGAATATTCTCATTTTGGATGAGCCCACCAGCGGGCTGGACGGTCGAAATATGAGACTGATTGCCGCCGAATTGAAGGCGGCTGCCCAAACGGGGAAAACGATTCTGGTCATCACCCACGATGAGGAGCTGATAAACACCTGCTGCCATGGTAGGATCTGCATAGCGGATGCGAAATGAGCACGGCAGCAAACCAACAGCAGAATAGAGGTTATTATTATGGTAGTACACAAATGCAGGTATCTCACAAAGCTTACGCCTGTGCTTCGTAAAATACTGGGCAACAGGAAAGCAGATCATATTGCGGAAAATGCACAGAAAATATATGAACAGCTCTGTGCAGAAAACACAGAGGAACCTAAAGCATTACACATGCATACCAGAAACAGCATTTATCCGGCAATCGCCGCTTTTTTAGCGATGTTGAAAGAAGATATAGATCGGGAATCCGCGGCAGAGCTTCTTTATACGTATTATGAGAAGCGAAATGAACCGATTGGAAATGCCATTCGTTCCATTCTTAAAGTTCCTGGACTATACAGGCTTGTACCACTCTTTTTTACGCGAATGACAAAGAAATCTTTTGGAGAGGCAGCTGGTTTTCGGACAAAATGGCTCTGTACCAACAAGAAAGAAATGCAGTTTGATATGCTGGTATGCCCTTATCAGGATATTTGCCTCCGGTATGGTTGTCCTGAAATTGTCCGAAGCTTTTGCCGAGCAGATGACATTTGTTATGGGAATATGCACTCCAAGCTGCATTGGGGAAGGACAAAGACATTGGGGCTTGGCGGAGACTGTTGTGATTTCCGGCTGACAATCAGGTGAGTGTTATGATGAAGCGGATTTTTACGATATTATTTTTACTTTTGTTTCTTGTATCATTTATGTCTGTTACGGTTTCTGCAAGTGAGACAGCATATGCCACACGGATTGATCTTGTTGCAGAAAAATACATAGGTGAAAAAGTTCCGGGAGCTTGTGTCATTATTTCCGAGGGCGGAAACCTTGTTTTCTCAAAAGGCTATGGATTTTCAAGCATCGAACAGGTAAGTCCTATGAATCCAGAAACAACTGTGTTTGAGTGGGGATCCATTTCTAAAACATTTGTATGGGTCAGCGTAATGCAGCTGGAGGAAAGAGGAAATGTGAATCTAACAGAAGATATTCGTACTTATCTTCCAAAAGATTTTTTGAAAAATCTGTGTTATGAGGAGCCTGTTACACTCTTGCATCTTATGAATCATACTGCTGGTTTTGAGGAGCAAATGTTAGACCTGCGTTTTTATAAACCAGAGGAGGAAATCTCTTTGCTTTCAGTCATGTCCGAATATCAGCCTAAGCAAATATTCAGACCGGGCGAAATCTGCGCATATTCAAACTGGGGCGCATCGCTGGCAGCGTTGATTGTTGAACAGATCAGCGGACAGAGTTATTGCGATTATGTGCAAGAAAACATACTAAAACCACTTAATATGAACACTACCTCTGTTGCTCCTTTTGAGGAAGATGTTTTAGGACTGCCGGAATATAAGGCAACCGGATATTCCTGTGAACGCTCCAGTTTTCGGGTAGAACCCTTTATGCATCTACGGATGTATCCGGCAGGTGCTATGAACGGATCGGCCTCTGAGCTTTTGAAGTATGCCGGGGAACTTGCCAAAACGCCTGGAAAGGAAACTGTACTGTTTCAAAAGCCGGAAACAAAAGAAAAAATGTTTGAGGAAACATGGCGTTCGTATGGTGCAAACACCGGTCTGTCCCATGGTTTTTGGCAATATTCAGGGGATAATCGTACATTTGGACACGAAGGTGGTACTTACGGATTTAAGACACAATTTTGGATTCAGCCAGATCAGGAGCGGGCAATTTTAATTCTCACCAACGTAATGGAAACAGACTTTTGTTCTGAGGTAATGAGAGTGTTGATATACAAAGATACAGGTGATTTCTGCTTCACAAATTGGTTTTCTAACGATTGTGTAAATAAGAAATTGAAATTTAGAATAGGAGGATAACTATGTCGGATGTAAGAGAAGGTCTGTTGACCGAAAATCCATGGAAACTGATGATTAAGCTAAGTCTGCCGGCAATTCTCGGTCAGTTTGTCGTTGGGTTGTATGCTTTTGTAGATTCTATTTATGTAGGACAGATGGTGGGAACTGACGCCATGAGTGCTGTATCGGTAGCGTCCCCATTTGTGCTCATCAACAATGCCATTGCTGTATTGGTCGGTATTGGCTCCGGTTCGGTATTGTCTCGCGCTGTTGGAAAAAAAGATCAGAAAACCATAGATAAAATCATGGAAAATCTGGGATTTTTGGTGCTTTTACTGTCGGTTGTCGTGATGGCTATCGGAACCATTTTTGCGCCTGTCTTTCTCAGATTGTCGGGGGCAGAAGGAGAAGTCCTTTCCATGGGAGTTGCCTATCTTCGGACTGTTTATCTTGGCTCCATTTTTGTGAATTTCATGCAAAGTGCCAATATGGTAATGAGAGCTGAGGGAAGAATGGCAACGGCCATGGGGATTATGGCGGGTGGAGCAATCCTTAATATCATTCTTGACCCAGTTTTTATTACACTTCTGCCACATCGGGGGCCACAAGCTGTCGCCATAGCTACGGTTCTCTCGCAGTTTATTCAGGCAGGCGTCACCTTGATCTATTTCCTGAAGAAGAGTCCTGTTGTACGGTTTCATGGACTGCGACCAGCCCCGGATCTGATTCCAGAAATCATCTCAGTAGGTGTCAGTGCCATGCTTATGCAGATCATGATGCTGGTGCAAATGACCATAGTGTACAATACAGCTGTTCGGTTTGGCGGAGAGACGCAAATAGCCTTGATGGGTGCATCGCAGCGAGTTATGCAGCTTGCTTTTGTTCCTATTTGGGGGATGAGTCAAGGGATGCAGCCAGCTGTCGGGACGAACTTTGGTGCAAAAGAGTACAGCCGGGTAAGAAAGCTGACCAATGTGTTTATAGTCGGTTCCACAATCCTTGCATCAGTTTTCTTTGTTTTGATTGAGATTTTCCCCAGCCAGATTCTCTCCGCATTCATCACAGAAGGTGATATCGTTGCTTCTGGCCTTTGGCGATTCCGTATGATGTTCTGTGCGTTCCCAACGTATGGTCTTCTGATTATGATTATCACGTACTTTCAGGCACTTGGCAAGGCAAAGCAGGCGGGCTTTATGGTTGTGCTCAGGCAGCTTATCCTTGTTGTTCCTCTGGTATTGCTCCTTCCTCGTCTATTAGGTGGAAATGTTTTAGGTATCTGGATTGCACTACCGTTAAATGACCTGATCATTCTCGTTGTTGCTATTATTCTGCTGATTCGGGAGTATAAGTATCTAAGAAAGCTTCAAGATGAATTTTGACAAATACAATGATAATTAGACCAATCATATAATAGATTTTAGATTATCTCTTTAGAAGTGCTCAAATGCCGGTATAGCCCGTAACTTCGGGATTTCCCGGCGTTTTCCATATCGGAAGAAACTCACATATACTTTCATAACCCCTCATGTTTTCGCGGTGAAAAGTAGTAGAACAAGTAGTAAAATACCTGCTTACTACTAAGCAGCAGCCTTGACTTCCGCCGTGTTCTCCACGTTGGCTTCCGCTTTCGCTTCCAGTCTGTCCATTTCTTCCTGTGCAGAATGGAATGTAGCGTGGGCGTAATAGTCCAGCGTCATTACAATGTTGGCGTGTCCCATGATGTACTGCAAAGCCTTGGGGTTCATACCCGCGTTTGCCATCCTTGTGCATAACGTGTGCCTCATGGTGTGTGGCGTCATTACGGACGGAATGCAAAGCATAGTTTCATCGCCATGGACAGATTGACCTGATACTCCCATTTCCCCCCTTCCTTTTTTATGGGAACCTCCATGGTTATAATGGTACAAAAATTATACAGGGTCATCCGGCACAGGATCTTGAACTCAATGTATTCCGGGGACTTGGAATGGAAGTTTGCGGTTCCGATTGTATGCTTCAGATCACGGAACGAAGTTTCCTGGCCCCATCGGAGATGGTAAATATGCTTTATCCGTTCCAATGAAAACTCATCTGCGGGAAGGTTGGTAATGATGTTCTCATAACCCCCTTCTGCTATCTGAAAACGGACCACACGCAGCCGCATGTGGTATTCTGGAAGGCTGTCCGTGATAAAGTCAAAGGGAACATCATCGGGCAGGAAATAAAAATATTTCAGCAGTTCATGGCTGATGCAGCCGCTTTCCATGCAGAGGAAGAAATGGATCAGCGGAACAAAGCTCAGTTTCCGGTCACGTAAAAAAACCTTTCCGGGGTTTTTGACAAACGGGGCAGTGTTGCAGGCCATGGCATCCACGATCGCCCAGAGGGTGGATTTGACCTTTTGTGGGAATGACATACAGGTACCTCCTTAAAATTGAACTAATAGTTTTGTCTTCAATTTCAAGGGCCGCTCTCGCTACCTCTTAAAATACAATCAGTAGCGAGAGCGACCGCATATTTTTGGCTCTGTGTCACCCCTTTTTTGAAACTTATTGATAAATTTGAGTTAGACCATAGGATGAGATTTTTTCAATCGGCTTAACTTAATGACATGATGTCGGGGTCAAAAGGTCTTTTGACCCCTTTGATACCGGATTGCTCCGCACTGCGTGCTCTCACAATCCTCAAAAACATTCGCAATCCGCTCATTTTTCTGCGAAAAATGGCTTCTTACTCATGTTTTTGGCGGGTCCCAAGGTTAAAAATCTTCATGCAAGTAAGCTTGCATCAGATTTCCCAGCATTTGACCCTGGTATCATGACATTGCCTCTGAACTGTAACGTTTTCTCACGGTTTTCTCATTACTTCCTCTTTGGTTTTGCCCGCCGCGGGCGTGTTCGGGTCTTAGGTAGTTTCCTGCAGAACGCATCCGCTTTACAGATATTTTACAATTTTCATATTGACAATTGAGCATATATTCAATTATACTGTTGTTGAAAGTTGAACGAATGCTCAACTGTTCCAGGCATTGAAAGGCACTAATGATAATATTTAATTTTGCTTTACAAAGGAGGATTTTATGCATTATATATTAAGCACAATCTTAACCCAAAATGTGACTTTGGAGATATACCTGCTCTGTATGCTGTTTTCCATCGTATTGGGTGCGCTTATTGCGTTTACCGCTTCCAGAAAAAAGGACACCTCAAGGACGCTGGAGCTGTCCCTGATCATAATGCCGTCCATTGTGCAGACAATCATTATGATGGTGAACGGAAATGTGGGGACCGGCGTCGCGGTCGCAGGCGCTTTTACCTTAATCCGCTTTACTTCCGCGGCCGGCACTGCAAAAGATATATCCCTTGTTTTTCTGGCAATGGCAACAGGCATTGCCACCGGAACCGGATATTTGGGGGTTGCTGTTTGCCTGACGGTTATTATCTGCATCGTGGTACTGATTGTTTATTGCAGGCTGATGCCAAACGAAAAGGAGGAGCGGGTACTGAAGGTGGCTATGGCTGCAGATAAATCCGTCGATTATGAGGAAACATTAAACTCCTGCGCATATTCTCAGGAATTGATTGGAATAAAAGCCTCCAGTTCTGAAAATATTAAAAAATATTACCACCGCATTATTCTGAAACCCGGCACTAACGAAAAATCATTTGTGGATACCATTTATCAATATAAAGATATTATAGAAGTCGGCTATGAAAAGAACGCGGATGAGGAGTTGAGACTTTAAGGGCATTCCGGATTAAATCCGTGTGCGCACTCTAAACGAGTCCGTGTAACAACTGAAACCCAATAAAAAATCATGAAAGGTTAAGGTAATGAAATGGAAACCAATAAAAAACGTTTAATCCGTATTGTTGTGGGTGCAGCCCTTTTTGCAGCCGCTATCCTCCTGAAGGTAAATGATCCCATTCTCAAACTGGCGCTGTTTCTGGCTCCCTTTATAGTCATAGGCGGGG
>OIYD01001224.1_pt1 | contig 16019 bp, 14 predicted proteins | sample 1588141 | NCBI WGS metagenome assembly OIYD01 (sample SAMN03283259) | human gut metagenome | biome: human-associated habitat; material: feces | host: Homo sapiens | place: USA | collected 2013
CCCGCTGGCGTTAAATGACGAACTGCTCCAGATAGCGCTTGGACAGGCGCAGGGAGTCCAGAATGCGCTCCCGGCTGCCCTCGAAGGCCCGGTCCTCCACCTCGATGCAGGTGTATCCGCTGTAGCCGATGTCGGTGAGGGCGGAGACGTACTTGGCCCAGTTCACGTCGCCCAGGCCGGGCAGCTTGGGCTCCATATACTGAAGGGGGTAGGCCATGACGCCCACCCGGGCCAGCTTCTCGGGGTAGAGCTTGATGTCCTTGTAGTGGACGTGGAAGATGCGGTCCTTGAACTCGTACAGGGGGCGGATGTAGTCCATCTGCTGCCAGATGAAGTGGCTGGGATCGTAGTTGATGCCGAAGCTGGGGCTGGGGAGGATTTCAAAGCACCTGCGCCAGATGTCGGGGGTGGTGAAGAGGTTCTGGCCGCCGGGCCAGTTGGTGGCGTCGAACCACATGGGGCAGTTCTCGATGGCCACCTTGACGTGGTGCTCCTCGGCAAAGGCGACGATGGGGGGCCAGATCTCCCGGAACAGCTCCAGGTTTTCCTCCACGGTCTTGTGGGTGGCCCGGCCCACGAAGGTGGTGACCATACCCACGCCCAGCTTCTCGCTGGCCAGGATGACCTTTTTCAGGTGGGCGATATTGGCCGCCCGCTTCTCCAGATCCTCGTCCATGGTGTTGGGGTAAAAGGCCAGGGAGGAGAGCTCCACGCCCCGCTCCTTGCAGTAGCCCAGGATATAGGCGGACTTCTCGTCGGTGAGGCCGTCCACGTCGATGTGGCTCACCCCGGCGTAGCGGCGCTCGGCCTTGCCGGAGGGCCAGCAGGCCGCCTCCACGCAGGAGAAGCCCAGGTCGCGGGCGGTGTCGATCATCTCCTCAAAGCTCCAGCCGTCCAGGATGGCGCTGACAAAACCAAGTTTCATATTGTGAAAACTCCTTTCGTTAATCCTGGGCGACGGACACCGCCCTGCCTGTCCGGGAGGACTCCAGACAGGCAAACACGGCCCGCATGGCGGTGAGCACCGACTCTCCGGAGATGGCGGGGGGCGTGTTGCCGGTCAGGCAGTCCATGAAGCAGTCGATGACGCCGGAGGCGGTCTGGTTGTCGTTGGTCTGGATGGCCTCCAGCTCGTAGAGCACCTTCTCCCCGCCGGCGGTGATGAGCTTGAGGGAGTAGGCCGGGTCGTCGTAGATGCGCAGGATGCCCTTCGTGCCGTAGAGCACGGTGGAGTTGTCCTCCGCGCCGTAGTAGGTCCAGCTGGCGGTCATGGTGCCGATGGCGCCGCCGCTCATGCGGTAGATGCAGATGGCGTTGTCGTCCACGCCGATGAGCTGCCCGTCGGCCCCCCGCTTGTCCAGGGTGGTCACCTTGGCGGTGGCCTCCACCACGGTCTGGCCCAGCAGGTACTGGATGAGGTCAGTCTTGTGGATGCCCAGGTCGGCCATGGCGCCCATGGCGGCCTTACTCTTGTCGAAGAACCAGGTGTTCTTGCCCGGATCCACGCTCCAGGTCTCGGGGCCGCCGTGGCCGAAGGTGGTGCGGAAGGTGAGAATGTCCCCCAGCACCCCGTCCGCCACCAACTGGCGGGCCTTCTGGTGGGCCTTTGTCAGGCGCTGGTTCTGGCCGATCATGAGGAACCCGCCGCTCTCCCGGGCGGCGGCGGCCATGGCCTCGCAGTCGGCCAAGGTGGTGGCCATGGGCTTCTCGCAGAGCACATGCTTGCCCGCCCTCAGGGCGGCGATGGTCAGCTCCGCGTGGGCGGTGTTGGCCGCGCAGATGCTCACCGCGTCGATGGCCGGGTCGGTCAGCAGCGCCTCCCAGGTGGGGTAGGCCTGGCCGCCCCACTGCTCCGCCAGGGCCTGGGCCCGCTCCTGGTTGAGGTCGTAGTACCCGGCCAGCCGGGCCGCGGGGTGGGCGGCGTACTCGGGGATGTGGCGCACCTGGGCAATCTTGCCGCAGCCGATGATGCCGATGTTGAACATAGATGAAGGCTCCTTTCTCTTACGCGTCGGCTTCCTTTTTCTGGAGCAGCACGGCGACGATGACGATGACGCCCTTGCAGGCCTCCCGCAGGAAGGGGGGTACGCCGAAGAGGGTCAGCAGGTTGTTCATCACGCCGATGATGAGCATGCCCAATACGGTGCCCACGATGGAACCCTTGCCGCCGGACATGCTGGTGCCGCCCACGATGACGGCGGCGATGGCGTCCATCTCATAGCCGCTGCCGGCGCTGGCGTAGTCCATGGAGCCGATGCGGGAGACCTGGATGATGGCGGCGATGGCCACCAGCATGCCGGTGAGCATGTAGATGCGGCGCTTGACCTTGTTGACGTTGATGCCGGACAGGCGGGCGGTGCGGATGTTGGAGCCCACGGCGAACACATGGCGGCCGAAGGTGGTGCGCTTGGACACCACATAGAGGACGGCGGCGATGGCCAGCCAGTAGAGGATGGGCATGATGTAGAAGCTGCCGATTTTCAGATTGGCGATCTGGAGGAAGCCCTTGGGCACGGAGGGGTTGGCGTGCTGGGTCAGGTGCTGGGTGACGGAGCGGAAGATCTGCATGGTGCCCAGGGTGGCGATGAAGGGGGGCAGCTTGCCGTGGGCGATGAGCACGCCGTTGAGCCAGCCCAGCAGCGCGCCGAAGACCAGGCCCACGGCGATGGCGATGATGTAGGCGGGCACGCCGGTGATGCCCATGCCGGCCAGCAGGCCGGTGGCGCTGCCGTCCACCACCATCATGACCATGGCGCCCACGGCCACCAGGGTGGAGCCGACGGACAGATCAATGCCGCCGGAGATGATGACGAAGGTCATGCCCAGGGCAATGATGCCCACGGGGGCGTTGTTGCGCAGAATGTTGAGCCAGTTGGTCAGCAGGGAGAGCAGCAGCTCGCCCACGCTGCCCTCGCCAAAGTTGTAGATCATGATGGCGGTCTGGACGACGATCATCAGAATCAGCACCAGGCCGGTGCTGACCAGGGGGTTCTGCTTCCAGGCGGCGACCAGTCCGCCGCCGGAGGATTTCTTTTCCAGTTCTTTCGTTCCCATAGCCGTTACTCCTCTGTATGAATTGCCTGTGCGGAAGGCGCCGCGCCGCCGGTGGCCAGGTGCATGATGGTCTGCTCGTTCATGTCCGCCCCGGAGACCTCGCCCTGGAGGGCGCCGTGGTACAGAACCAGGGCGCGGTCGCACACGCGGATGATCTCCTGGGCCTCGCTGGACAGCACCACAACGGCCACGCCCTCCCGGGCCAGCCGCAGGATGATGTCGTAGATCTCCTCCTTGGCACCCACGTCCACGCCCTGGGTGGGGTTGTCCAGAATCAGCACCTTGGGGTGGGCGGACAGCCATTTGGCCAGCACCACCTTCTGCTGGTTGCCGCCGGACAGGCTGGTGATGAGGTCGGTCTTTTTGCCCATCTTGATGTGCAGCTCGCTTACCTGGCGGTCAAACTCCGCGTCCCGGCGGCGCTGGTCGATGAGGCCCCGGCGGGCCAGCCGGGGAAGGGTGACCATGGAGCCGTTCTCCACGATATCCATGTCCTTGATGATGCCGTTCTCCTTGCGGTTGCGGGGGACATAGCCGATGCCCAGCCGGATGGCCTGGGGGGTGGAGGTCACCTTGACGGGCTGACCCTCCACAAAGAGCTGCCCGGTGTAGGGCAGGTCGCCGAAGACGGCCTGGAACAGCTCGCTGCGGCCGTCGCCCAGCAGGCCGGTGACACCCAGCACCTCGCCGGCGTGGACGGTGAAGGAGATGTCCCGGAAGTGGGAGCCGTCGCTCAGGCCCTCGCCCCGGAGGATCTCACCGCCCAGCTCCTTGTCCTGGTGCAGGTTCTCGGTGCGCACGTCGTGGCCCACCATGAACCGGGCCAGGTCGGCGGTGGTCACCTCGGCCACCGGCCCGGCGGCCACCATGTTGCCGTCCCGCAGCACGGTGTACCGGTTGCAGACCTCCATGACCTCCTTGAGCTTGTGGGAGATGAAGACGATGGCCACGTTCTGCTTTTGCAGCATGCGCATCATATCGAACACGCGCTCAATCTCCGGGTCGGTCAGGGAGGTGGTGGGCTCGTCCATGATAATCAGGGAGGCCTCCATCATCATGGCGCGTGAAATTTCCACAATCTGTTTGTAGGACGCATCCAGCTCCCGCACCATGGTGCGGGGGTCCAGGTGGAGCTCCAGACGGTCAAAGACCTCCTGGGTCTTTTGAATCATGGTTTTGGCGTCCAACAGGCCGTATTTGGTTTTCAGTTCCCGGCCGATAAACATGTTCTCGTAGATGGCCAGATCGTTGATCAGGCTGAGCTCCTGGTGGATAAAGGCGACTCCCGCGCTGAGGGAGTCCGAGGGGGTGCGGAAGTGGACGGGGGTGCCATCGATGACGATCTCACCGCGGTCGGCGGGCAGCACGCCTCCCAGTATGTTCATCAGTGTGGACTTGCCCGCGCCGTTCTCGCCCAGCAGGGCGCAGATCTCTCCGCCCTGAATGGAGAAGTCCACGTGCTTGAGCACGTCGTTGGAACCGAAGGATTTGCAGATGCCGCGCATCTCCAGTGTCATGGGATCACATCCATTTCTGTTCTTTCGGGAAAGGGGCTATGGCTGGTGCCATAGCCCCTTTATCAGCGGGAAATCTGATTAGTAGGGAGAATTCTCGTCCAGGTGGGACTCCACGGTGTCGCGGTCCAGAATGGTGGTGGGGATGATCTTCACGGGGTCCTCGGGGGCGTTGCCGTTGAGAATGTCCAGCGCCATGTCCACGGCGTCCTCCACCATGACAGGGGAGTACAGATCGGACTGCAGCCAGATGTCCTGGTTCTCGTCGGCCAGCATCATGTTGAACCACTCCTGGCAGCCGCCGCCGCCGGTGATGACCTTGATGTCGGTGCGGCCGGCGTCACGGATGGCCTGCAGAGCGCCGATGGAGGTCTCGTCGTCCATGGAGAAGACAGCATCGATCTGGGGATTGGCGGTCAGAATGTCCGCCATGTCCGAGAGGCCGGCCTCGCGGGTAAACTCGGTGGCGTACTCCTTCAGAACCATGTTGGGGGCCTCAGCCGCCATGGTCTCGGTAAAGCCCTTCTTGCGCAGCTCGGCCACGGAGCCGGAGGTGGGCACGTCCAGGACAACCACGGTGCCCTCGGTGCCGACCTTATCAATAATGTACTCGGCGGCGTCCTTGCCCATACCCTCGTTGTCGCCGGATACGCGGTACACGCCGTCGGCCTCGATGGCGATGTCGAAGTTCACCACAGTGATGCCCTCGTCAATGGCCTGCTGGATGGGCACCTCCATGCCCTCCCACTGGGGGAAGGCCACGATGGCGTCGGCGCCCCAGGTCTTCAGCTCGTCGAGCTGGGTGGTCATCTCGGCGGCGTCGCCGCTGATCAAAATCTTCTTCTCAATCTTGCCCTCGGCCTCCAGCTCATCGCAGCGCTTTTCGGCGTAGTAGGCCACGCCGGCGGACCAGCCGTGGGTCACCTCGGGGGCCAGGACGCCGATCTTGTAGACCTCGCCCTCAGGCGCGGGGGTGTCGGTGGCGGCGGAGGGGGACCCGGTGTTGGGGGCAGGGGAGGCGGTGTCACCGCCGCCGCCGCAGGCGGCCAGAGACAGGGACATGGCCCCGGCCAGGGTGAGCGCAGCCAGTTTCTTGAACTTCATGCTTGTTTCCTCCTTAATATTGAGATCCGTTTCCTTTATGATCCAACGGCACACCGTGCCGTAGAATCCCGCTCAATGAGGGTGTGGGGGAGGTAGACCGCCCGCCCCCGGGGCCCGCCCTGAATCTGGGTGAGCAGAAGCTCCCCCGCCGTCCGGCCCAGCTCGTAGCAGGGCTGGCGCACGGTGGTCAGCCGCGGTCGGCTCATCACGGCGTACTCCACGTCGTCAAACCCCACCACCGACAAGTCCTCCGGCACCCGGAGGCCCAGCGCCCGGGCGGCCTCGATGGCGCCCAGGGCCAACACGTCGGAGATGCAGAACAGGGCCGTGGGGCGCTCCGGCCGGGCCAGCAGCCGCCGGGCGGCCTCCACGCCGGAGGAAAAGCTGTAATCCCGTCCGGCAAAGGTCTGGTCGTCCTCCCGTGGGGGGATGTTCAGAACGCGCAGCCCGTCCAGATAGCCCTGCCGGCGGGCGATGGTGGACATGAAGTCGTTGTCCGCGCCGATGAACCCGATGCGCCGGTGGCCCAGCCCGGCCAGGGTGAGCACCACCTCCCGGGCGGCGGCCAGATTGTCCACCGACACATGGCTCACCGCCTGGTTGTCGCAGTATTCGCTGCACTGTACCAGGTGGTAGTGGCGGGCCATGCCGGTCACATGGGGGTCGTCCCGGGCCGGCTCCATCAGAATGGCGCCGTCGGCCCTGCCGTCCTTCAAAAATTCCAGGTAAAGCGCCCGGCGCTCCGCCTCGGCATTGGTGATGCACAGCATGCCGCTGTAGCCGTCCTCGTGGAGCCGGTCCTCGGTCCCGGCGATGATGGGGGCGTAGTAGGGGTTGCTTACGTTTGGTACGATGATCAGCACCACCCGGCTCTCGCCCCGCCGGAGGCTCCGGCCCCACACATTGGGCTGGTAGCCCAGCCGCTCAATGGCCTCCTGCACCCGCACCTGGGTCTCATGGGACACCGAGGGACTGCCGTTGACCACTCTGGAAACAGTAGCGACAGAGACGCCCGCGGTTTTGGCGACCTCCGAAATCGTTGGGGCACGCATCCTGTTTCACCTCTGATGTAATCGTTTACATTTGACGAGGTGAGTATAACATTTTGACCAAATACAGTCAAGACACTTTGCAGACTTTTTGTGATATTCCTTAAAATTGTAAATAATATACAAAATTTGAGTCACTTTTTTGACTTGCAGAGCGGGAGGACTCCTGTTGAGCGGGACGGTCCGACAGGTGGGAGAAGAGGCTATGCACCCCGGAACGGAGGGGAGAAAAGTAGTTATTTTTTTTGTGCACTTTGAGAAAGAAATTTTGTATATAGAATAAATAAAACGAAAGGGCGTCCCTCATATCGCATATGATTTCCATATTTGAAATGTTGCAAAAAAAGCTGGTTTTTGGAAAATATTGACCAATTTTTGTGCCTTGAAATGGCGAAAAAAAGGAGTTAATATACAAACGAAAATCAAATATAAATTAGTTTTTCTATATATAGAATGTTTGGGAGATCGCTATGCATCACAAAAAAGAATTGCAGGAATTGATGCGGACCTACAGCTCCATGAAGGCCCTGCAGCTCCTGGTGGCGCTGGCCGACTGCGAGGGGGAGATTTCGCTGGCCCAGCTCTCCGCTGCCACGGGGATTCCGCCCAGCTCCACCCACCGGATTCTCCAGGAGATGCAGCACTGCGGGTTTGTCATCAAGGATGAGGTAAAAAAGTGCTACCGGGCAGGATTTGAGGCGCGCCTGCTGGCCATACAGCTCCAAAAGACAAACTTTCTCTATGAGGCCGCCAGAGGAGAGATGGCCTATCTGAACGATCTGAGCCTGGAGACCATCCACCTCATCGGGGAGGAGGATATGGAGGCCATCTATCTGGCAAAGCTGGGGGCAAAGAGCTCTGTAGGGCTTCACTCGGCGGTGGGCAAACGGATTCCGCTCCACTGTACAGGGGGTGGGAAGGCGATCCTGGCGTGGAAATCCGAGAGCTGGCTGGAGAACTACCTGGCCCATGTGAAACGGGAGCGCTTCACCGGCAAGACCCTGACCGACGCGGAGGATCTGCGGCGGGAGCTGGAGGTGATCCGGATTCAGGGCTACGCAGTGGATAACCACGAGCACCACACGGACGTGGTGTGCATCGCGGCGCCGGTGTTTGATGTGGATAACCAGGTGCTGGCGGCCATCGGAATTGCCGCGCCGGACTATCGCTTCTCCCTGGAAAAGGCGCTGTCCTACTCTGGGGAAATATTGCGGTGTGCGGCCCGCATTACAGAGAAGCTGGGCTGGCACTATCCCATTCGGGTATCGAAAAAGAGAGATGAGGGAGGCAGATTTGCATGAGTGAACCGATGGATCTGATTTATAAGGACCCAAAGTACCCAAGCTCCAAGGTAGTGAACGGCCTGAGCATGGCGGGTCCCCGGGCCCATCTGCGGGGCATGGGTCTGGTCAACGAGGAGTTGGCCAAGCCGTTTATCGGCGTCATTAATACCTATAACGAGATGCATCCCGGGCACATCCACCTCAACCGCATCGGCCAGTTGGTCAAGGACGGCGTGCGGGAGGCGGGAGGCGTTCCCTTTGAGGTGAACACCATCTCCCTCTGCGACGGCTTTTCCCAGGGCCATGTGGGAATGTGCAGCGTGCTGCCCAGCCGCGAGGTGATCGCCGACTCCATCGAGGTCTATGCCGGCGGCCACCAGTTGGACGGCCTGGTGCTCATCGGCGGCTGCGATAAGATTGTGCCGGCCATGATTATGGCGGCACTGCGCATCAACCTCCCCACCGTGCTCGTCACCGGCGGCCCCATGATGCCGGCCGTATACAAGGGGAAGCAGTACGGCACCTATGAGCTGAAGGAGATGGCGGGAAAGCTGACCCGCGGGGAGATCTCCAGGGAGGAGTATGAGTACATGGAGGGGCTGATGTCCCCTACCCCCGGCTCCTGCGCTATGATGGGAACGGCCAATACCATGTCCATCATCGCGGAGGCCATGGGCCTGACGATGCCGGGCAGCGCCTGCGCCCACGCGGTCAGCGGCAAGAAGAACCGGGTGGCCAAGGAGAGCGGCATGGCGGTGGTTCGCCTGGTGGAGGAAGACATCCGGCCCCGGGACATCGTCACCCAGGAGATGCTGGAGCTGGCGGTCCGGGTGGGACTGAGCGTGGGCGGCTCCACCAACATGACGCTGCACATGCCGGCCATCGCCCACGAGGCAAAGCTGCACATGTCTCTGGAGGAGATCGGCCGTCTGTCGGCGGAGACACCCTATCTGGCCAAAATCAAGCCCTCCGGCAGCCATACGATGCTCGATCTGGATCAGGCCGGCGGCGTGGGCGCCGTGATGCGCGAGCTGGACGGACTCATCAACCTGGATCAGATGACCGTTAACGGAAAAACCCACCGCCAGAATGTGGAGCGGGTGGTTGAACACAACCCGGAGGTGATCCGCCCCGTGTCCGACGCCTACAGCGACCACGGCTCCATCACGGTACTCAAGGGCAATCTGGCCCCCGACGGCGCAGTGATCAAGCAGTCGGCCGTGGCGGCGGCCATGCGCAGGCACAGCGGTCCTGCCCGCTGCTTTGAGTGTGAGGAGGATGCCGTCAAGGCCATCTACGGCGGCGCGGTACAGCATGGCGAAGTGCTGGTGATCCGGAACGAAGGCCCCCAGGGCGGCCCCGGCATGCGGGAGATGCTGACCGCCACCGCAGCACTGGTGGGCATGGGCTTTTCTGAGTCGGTGGCGCTGGTGACCGACGGACGATTCTCCGGCGCGACCCGCGGCCCCTGCATCGGCCACGTCTCCCCGGAGACCTCCCGCCGCGGCCCCATCGCCATTGTGCAAGACGGCGACCGCATTGACATCGACATCGATGCCGGGACCCTGCACGTGGACCTCTCCGACGGGGAGATCGCCCGGCGGCTGGCCGAGCTGCCGCCCTACCAGCCCAAGGTTACTGAGGGCTATCTGGCCCGCTACGCCCGCAATGTGGAACCGGCGGCCAGAGGCGCTATTTTGGACTGACAAAGCGTCAGTCAGGAAAGGAGAGGGACTCCATGTCCAAAATATGCAGTCTGCGCGGTATTTCCGCCCCCCAATTGACCCCCTTTCGGGAGGACGGGAGCATCAACTACGGGGAATACACGCGGCTGACCCAATTTATTACGGATGCAGGAGTACACGGCGTCTTCGTCTGCGGCACCACCGGAGAGTTTGTCAATCTGACGTTGGAGGAGCGGAAAAGGCTCCTGACGGCGGCGGTGGAGGGAGCGGGGCCGGAGAGCTGTATTCTGTTCAACACCACGGCCATGAATCTGGCGGACATGAAGGAGCTGTTTGACTGGGCCAGGCATGAGGGCGCCCACGCGGCGTCGGTCACCGCGCCCTATTACCACAGCTATGACGCCGAGACTCTGACCGCTTACTTCCGCAAGGCCGCGGAGCTGGCGGAGGGGATGCCCCTGTATCTGTATAACATGCCGGGGATGACCCATAACCCCATCACGCCCAAGGTGGTACAGGAGGTGTGCGACACCTGCCCCAACGTGGCGGGCCTGAAGGACAGCAGCATGGATTTCCTGACGTTTCAGGAGTTCCAGTGCCTGGAACTTCCGGAGGGCTTCGAGCTGATTACCGGAAACGACGCCCAGGTGCTCCCCGTCCTTCAGTCCGGAGGAGACGGCGCGATTATCGCCATGGCCAGCGTGTTTCCAAAGCAGTGCCAGCAGCTCTGGGATTGCTACTATGCCGGTGAGCTGGAGCAGGCCCGTCGGATACAGCGGATGCTTCTGAAGCTGCGCGGGCTGGTGCGGAGCGTTATGCCCGTCATGGCCCACAAAAAGATGCTGGAGCTGCAGGGCTTCCACATGGGGCCGGCCCGGTTCCCCTTCCGTGATCTGAGCGGGGAGGAGAGCCGGACAATTGAGGAGGGCCTGGAAAAGCTTCTGGGCCAAGTGGGATGACGGCCTTCGGCTTCCGCTGGTACGGGCCCGAGGACGCAGTCACGCTGGAACATATCCGCCAGATCCCGCCGGTGACGGAGCTTGTCACCTCGCTCTATCACATCCCGGCCGGAGCGCTGTGGCCGGAGGAGGACATCGCGGCCCGGGCCGCCCAGGCCGCGGCGGTAGGCCTGCACTTCTCGGTAGCGGAGGGATTGCCGGTTCATGAGTCCATCAAACTGGGCGGCCCGGAGCGGGAGCGGTACATCGGACAGTTCGTGGAAAACCTGGAGCGGCTGGCTCGCCATGGGGTGCATACCGTCTGCTATAACTTCATGCCCCTGTTCGGCTGGATTCGCACAGAGCTGGAGCAGCCCCTGCCGGACGGCTCCGCCACCCTGGCCTTTCACCAGGCTGCGCTGGAGCGCATGAACCCGGAGCGGGATGTCTGGACGCTGCCCGGCTGGAACTTTTCCACCCGGCAGGGGGAAATCCGGACGCTGCTGGGCCAGTACCGGGCCTTGGGAGAGGCGGGGCTGTGGAACAACCTGCGCTATTTCCTACAGGCTGTGGTCCCAGAGGCGGAGCGGCTGGGAATACGCCTGGCCATCCACCCGGACGACCCGCCTCTTCCGGTATTTGGCCTGCCCCGGGTGGTATCCACGCTGGAGGATCTGCTCCGCCTGACCGGCGCGGTGGATCTGCCATCCAACGGTGTGACGCTGTGCACCGGCTCCCTGGGCAGCAGCAGGGCCAACGATGTGGTCAAGATTGCAGACCGCCTCTGTGCGGAGGGCAAAATTCCCTTTGTCCACGGGCGGAATGTCCGCTGGGAGGGGGAGGAGGACTTCTGTGAGAGCGGACATCTGACCGCCTCGGGAAGCCTGAATATGGCGGCCATTCTGGCGGCCCTGCACCGGAGGGGCTTTGACGGCGTGATACGCGCCGACCACGGCCGGATGGTGTGGGGCGAGCGGGGCCGCCCTGGTTACGGCCTCTACGACCGGGCGATGGGTGTATGCTATCTGGCCGGCCTGTGGGAAGCGCTCTGTTATTCCTGTTAACCCGCCGCCTGTGCGGCAAAAATCATAAGAAGAAAAGAGGTATTCCTATGAAAAACCTGAAGAAAGTCCTTGCACTGTCCCTGTCCCTGTCGCTGGCGCTGCCTCTGGCGGCCTGCGGAGATCAGGGCGAAACCGAAAAGGGAGGCGGCAGCACCGGCAGCTATCCAAGCAGCACTATCACGGTGGTATGCCCCTGGGATGCTGGCGGGACCTCCGACGGCCTGTGCCGCATTGTCTCCGAGATCGGCGCCCGCGACGAGTACTTCGGCGTCAATATGGTGGTACAGAACAGCGGCGGCGCGGGCGGCACCGTGGCTACCACGGAGTTCAAGAACGCAGCCCCCGACGGCTACACCCTCTGTCAGGAGGCCATCGGCGTGTTTACCCTTCAGCCCTTCGTCCGCGAGGTCAGTTACACCATTGACGACTTTATCCCTGTGGCGGCCCTGTCCAATGAGCCAATCATTATGATTGCGGGCAAGGACTCCGGCATCACCAGCGTTGACGATTTGCTGGAGATGGACTCCGTGACCTACGGCTTCTCTGGCAGCGGCAGCCTGATGGAGCTGTCCCAGAAGCAGTTCTTCGGCATGGCCGGCGTGGAGGCAACCGGCATCTCCTATGACGGCAGCTCTCCCACCATTGCGGCCCTGCTGGGCGGCCACATTGACGTCTGCACCGGACATCCCGGCGAGGTCATGCAGTATGTGGAGTCCGGTGACGCCGTGGCCATCGGCATCTTCAACGACGAGCGGGACCCACGTGAGAACCTGAAGGATATCCCCACCTTCAAGGAAATGGGCTATGACGTGACGATGAGCGTCTGGAAGTTCCTGATGCTGCCCGCCGGTACCCCCGAGGACGTGGTAACCAAGGTGACCGAGACCCTGACTGCCATCACCGAGACCGACGAGTACAAGGAGTTCTGCGACGCCAACCAGCTCCTGCCCCTGACCATGACTACCGAGGAGATGGTGGAACGTATTAACGAGGAGGCGGCCGTGAACCAGGAGCTGCTGGCCGGCTGATCCCTCTGCCAAACACATAGCAAGCGCTCTCCGGGCCATGGACCCTCGGCGGCCCGCGGCCCGGAGAACAATACCTTAACAAAGGAGGGAGCTTATGAGTCAATACAAAAAGGATATGATTGCTTCCTTTTTCTTTCTGATACTGGGAGCGCTGGTATTGATCTTGGTTCCGCTGACCATTCAAGATCCGGGCGTGTCCGTCATGGGCCCGCGCGTATTCCCCTATTTTATCGGGGCCTGCATGGTGATTCTCAGCCTGGCGCTGATGCTCACCACCATTGTGAAGCACCGCAAGGCGGGCGGCGCCGACAGCACGGGAACCTTTGCCTCCGAGGAGGAGAGAAAGCGGGCCCTGCGGGACGAGCTGCGGGCGCTTCTGCTGGCCGCTGTGATTCTGGTCTATGCGGCACTGTTTCAGATTCTGGGGTATTTTATCTCCACGCTTCTGGCAGCCACCGTTATTCTGCTTATTTTCCGCGTGAAAAAGATCTGGGCCTACCCGGTGGTCTATGCCGCGGCGGTAGCCATCTGGGCGGGATTTACCTTCCTGCTCTCCGTGAGACTGCCTTAAGAGGAGGAGAGGAGCATGATTGAATCCGTTTTGAGCAGCCTTTTTACCCTGGAGAACCTGCTCTGGATCAACGTCGGCCTGGCCGGCGGAATTATGGTTGGCGCACTGCCCGGCCTGACTGGCACCATGGCCATGGCGCTGCTGCTGCCGCTTACATACGGCCTGGCGTCCATCCCGGGGGTTATGCTGCTGCTGGGCGTCTACTGCGGCAGTATCTACGGCGGTTCCATCACCGCCATCCTGATCAACACGCCGGGCACGCCGGCCTCGGCTGCCACCTCGCTGGACGGCTACCCGATGGCTCAGAAGGGGCACGGGTTAAGAGCTCTGCATGATGCACTGTCCGCCTCCACCATCGGCGGCCTGTTCAGCTGTGCGGTTCTGCTGTTTGCCGCGCCGCCCATTGCCAGCTTTGCGCTGAAGTTCGGCCCGGCCGAGTATTTCGCCCTGGCTCTCTTTGGACTGACGATTATTGCCAGCGTGGGCGGAAAGTCCCAGATCAAGGGGCTGCTGATGGGCTTTGTAGGGCTGCTGATCTCCTGCATCGGCATCGATCCCATGGATGGCGTCAGCCGCTTCACCTTCGGTATCAACCGCATGGAGGGCGGTATTGATACCATTCCCGTGCTCATCGGCCTGTTCGCCATCACGGAGATCATGGCCAAGGCCCGGGACATGAACAAGGCCACCGGAACGGCGGTCAAGGTGGAAAAGGAGAAGACCCGCTTCCGCGACGTACTGAAATACAAGATGGTGCTGCTCAAGTCCAGCATTCTGGGCGTGTTTATCGGCGCGGTGCCCGGCACCGGCGCGGCCATCTCCTCTTTCTTGGCGTACAATGAAGCCAAGCGGACCTCCAAGCATCCCGAGGAATACGGGCACGGTTCCGAGGAGGCGGTTGTGGCCTCCGAGTCGGCCAACAACGCCGTTACGGGCGCCACCCTGATCCCCCTGCTGACCCTGGGCATTCCCGGCGACACCAACACGGCCGTGCTTCTGGGCGCTCTTACCATGCAGGGTATCGCCGCCGGCCCCCAACTGTTCACCCAGCACGGGGAGTGGGTCTACACCATTATGCTGGGCCTGATCGCCGTCAATATCTTTATGTACCTCCAGGGCCGGGTATTCATCCGGGGCTTCGTCAACATCACCCGCGTCCCCACCAGCACCCTGGTCCCCATTCTGGTCATGCTGTGCGTGATCGGCGCCTATGCCATCGACTACTCCGTGTTCAACGCCATCTTTATGGTGGGCGTGGGTATCTTCGGCTACTTCATGACCAAGCTGGACATGCCCATGACGCCCATGGTCATCGGCCTGGTGCTGGGCAAGCTGTGCGAATCCAACCTGCGCCGTGCGCTCATCGTGTCCAAGGGAAGCTGGGCGACGTTCTTTACCTCCCCCATCAGCCTGTTCTTTATTCTTCTGTCGCTGTTTATGCTGTTCTTCCCCTATATTAAGAAGAAGCTGGCGGCCCGCAGGGCTGCGGCTTGATCAGAGGCGTACATATGAGAAATGGGAATTTGATTCAGCTCTGTTCAGGAAGATACTATCAAGGCAGCGGCGTCCTCTCTCATCTGGGAGGGGACGCCGTACTGCTGGGGCGGCGCGCGCTGGTGGTGGCGGATGCCGCCGTGTGGCCCAAGGTGGAGGCACGTGTGCTCCGCAGCCTGGAGCAAAGCGGTGTGGATACAAAGATCTGGCTCTTTTCCGGCCACTGCTGCCCCGGCAATGTTCGAAGTGCGGCCCAGGCCGGACAGGCATACGGGGCGGAGCTGGTGGTGGGCGTGGGCGGCGGCCGCGCGCTGGATACGGCTAAAATAGCGGCTGACCATATGGGGGTGCGGGCGATCAACGTCCCCACCTCTGCGGCTACCTGCGCCGCCTCAGCGTGGCTGGCGGTAGAGTACACCGACGAGGGCGCGTTCGTGGGGAACAACTGGACCCGGTACCCGCCCTTTGCCGTGATAGCCGAGCTGGACTTTATCGTCAGGGACTGTCCGGCCCGTCTCTACGCGGCAGGCATAGTGGATGCCATGGCGAAATACCCGGAGATCAGCTACAACATTCAATTCTCCAATCAGTGGGAAAAGAACCTCTTCTCCCAGAGCGCCCAGCTCCTGTCTGAAAACACCTACCGGCTCTTGCTGGAGCATGGGTGTGAGACAATTGAGCAGCTTCGGGCCGGAAAGATCACACCGGCGCTGGAGGACTGTGTCTGCGCGGCCCTCCAGGTGACAGGGGTGATTTCCGCCATGGCCTGCGGCGGCAAGCAGGCCGCCGTGAGCCACACCCTCTACAGCTACTTCTGCTGTGTGCACCCGGAACTGGCCGCCGGATTCCTCCACGGGGAACTGGTGGGCAGTACGCTGGTCTACCAACTGGCGGTAAACGGGGCCCAAAAAGAAGAGCAGGAGGCGCTGAACCGGGTGCTGCGGGCGCTGGGTATGCCCACCTGTCTGGAGGAGCTGGGCCTGAAGGAGACTTCGGAGGAGGCCGACCGGATTTTCGCCTTCCTGGCGGAACGCATGCCGGTGGAGACGCCGAAAGAACTCCAGCGCCTGCGTGGGGAGAGCGATGTTTTGTTCCACGGCCTGCGGGACAGCGCCGGGAAACTGCAAACGAAAAGAGGAGAAGCCCATGAAACTGGAATTTGAGTACGGGCAGGGCCTGGTGGGCGCGGAGCTGCCCGACAGCACGGACATCTTCATCCCCGGGGAGACGGTAGC
>OIYD01001234.1_pt1 | contig 15927 bp, 13 predicted proteins | sample 1588141 | NCBI WGS metagenome assembly OIYD01 (sample SAMN03283259) | human gut metagenome | biome: human-associated habitat; material: feces | host: Homo sapiens | place: USA | collected 2013
GGCTCCTTGCTGGTGGAGGTGGGCTCTCACGGCAACACCCTCCAGGAGGCCCTGGCTGCGGCGCGTATGTTCGCCCGGGCCGCGGGGGCGGTGCTGCTGGAGCAGGAGTGAGCCCATGCGCAAACGCCCCCCTGTGCAGCGCCGTTTTGCTGTACAGGGGGGTGTCTCTCTCGTGGGGCAAATTTACCCCAGGGCCTGCGCCAGGTCCTCCAGGATGTCGTCGATATGCTCCGTGCCGATGGAAAGCCGGATGGTGTTGGGCTTGATGCCCTGGTCGAGCAGCTCCTCAGCAGAAAGCTGGCTGTGGGTGGTGGTGGCCGGATGGATCACTAGGGACTTCACGTCGGCCACGTTTGCCAGCAGGGAAAAGATTTCCAAACTGTCGATAAACTTGTGGGCTTCCTCCTGACCACCCTTGATTTCAAAGGTGAAGATGGAGCCGCCGCCGTTGGCAAAATACTTCTCATACAGAGCGTGGTCGGGATGCTCGGGCAGGGAGGGATGGTTCACATGCTCCACCTTGGGATGGTTTGCGAGGAACTCCACGACCTTCTTGGTGTTCTCTGTGTGGCGGTCCAGACGAAGAGACAGGGTCTCCACACCCTGCAGCAGCAGGAAGGCGTTGAAGGGAGAGATGGCGGCGCCGGTATCCCGCAGCAGGATGGCCCGAATGTAAGTAACAAAAGCGGCGGGACCGACAGCGTCCACAAAGCTGACACCGTGGTAGCTGGGATTGGGGTTTGCAATGGGCGCGTACTTGCCGTTGGCCTTCCAGTCGAACTTGCCGGAGTCCACGATGATGCCGCCCAGTGTGGTGCCGTGGCCGCCGATGAACTTGGTGGCGGAGTGGAGCACAATATCAGCGCCCTGCTCAATAGGGCGGACCAGATAGGGCGTGCCGAAGGTATTGTCGATGACCAGAGGCAGACCGTGCCTGTGGGCGATGGCTGCAATGGCGTCGATGTCTGGAATGTCAGAGTTGGGGTTGCCCAGAGTCTCCAGATAAATTGCCTTGGTGTTATCCTGAATGGCATTTTCCACTTCTGTAAGATCATGAGAGTTGACGAAGGTAGTGGAGACACCGAACTGGGGCAGGGTGTGGGCCAACAGGTTGTAGCTGCCGCCGTAAATGGTCTTCTGCGCCACGATGTGGTCGCCAGCCTGGGCCAGCGCCTGAATGGTATAGGAGATGGCGGCGGCACCAGAAGCGGTAGCCAGAGCCGCCACGCCACCCTCCAATGCTGCGAGGCGCTTTTCCAGCACATCCTGGGTAGAGTTGGTCAGGCGGCCATAAATATTACCGGCATCCGTCAGCCCGAAGCGGGCCGCCGCATGGGCGCAGTTGCGGAAGACATAGGAAGTGGTCTGGTAAATCGGTACTGCACGGGAATCCGTAGCGGGATCGGGCTGTTCCTGACCAACGTGAAGCTGCAGGGTTTCAAACTTATAATTGTTATTCATGGTTTATACCTCTTTCAGTTTATAGTTTGATTTTAGATACAAAAAGACCGGGGCGTTATTCGCTCCCGGACAAAGAGATATGGCCATGTAATGATCTTATTAAATCACAACAAAGTGAGTGGAGGACATACCGATCCACCCGGCCAAATCCAGTGCCCGGGAGTTCAGCATTCGTCCACAGCGGAAATTGCTGCGCAACAGTTGTTGAAACAGATTGCTCATTTTGCACGCCCCTCTAAAACCAATTTACTCAGTTGGTTTATGGGATTATACTACCACCTATTTCCTATGATGTCAATAGGTAATTTCATGATTGATTGATCTGGTATAAAGACCTGTTAAAGAACCGACCAGAGCAAAAAAGGAGCCATTCACACGAACGGCCCCTTTTCCTTGCTTATGAAATGCACGATTGCTGAATATTTTGAATAATATGCTCCATCAGCGCCACCCGGCGGAACGGGGTCATGAGGTAATAACCGTCGGTGTAGGGGAAGATCTCTTTGGCAATCGCCGTCGAAACGGTGACCGCCAGAGCTTCCGCTGCATCACGGTCCTTCCCTTCATATAAATGAATGATCTCATCGCACACCCGCATGCCTGAAATCTCATTGTTCAGAAAACAGGCGTTTCGGTGGCTCACCACGGGGAATATCCCGCCCAGAATCTTGCCCTGCAGAGTCTTGTGTGCCAATTTCAGGTTGTCCAGCGCCTCGGCGGACAACACCGGCTGTGTCAGAAAGCCGGAAACACCACATGCCTCTTTCTCCTGTGCCCGCCGCAGTTCCACATCAAAATTGCGGGCGTTCAGATTCAGAGCGCCATAGATACGAAAGGGGGTACGCAGGGTATTTTCATTCAGCATATGGACAAAGCGGGCCAGCTTGCGGGAGTTGAAATTGAATACGCTTTTGACTTCGTTCCGATCCTCGGTAGGGATAGGGTCGCCGGTGACCACCAGCACATTGTGTACCCCTTCCATGGACAAGCCCAAAAGCAGAGCCTTGGTAGCATTCAGATTGCGGTCACGGCAGGTCATATGGGGCAACGGCTCTATACCAATATCCCGCTTGATTTTACAGGCCAACAGGCTGCTGTCCGCCCGTGGGCGACCGATGGGACAATCTGCGATCGTCACCGCATCGGCCCCCGAGCCCCGCAAGGCCTGCACCCCCTCCCAAAAGCCCGCGCTGTCGTCATCTACGGGTGGGTCCAGTTCCACGGCAATGACACGCTTACCCGCCTCCAACTTCTCCCAAAGGGAGTTGGACGCATTGGCCGCAGGTTTGAGCAGCTTTTTCGGAGCAGAAACGGTGCACTTAGGAAGCGGCTCTTTCAAAGCCTGCGCCGTCTGGGCAATATGTTCCGGCGTAGTACCGCAGCAGCCGCCTACGATGGAGGCGCCAGCCTGAACGATTTGTGCAATCTGCCCTGCAAAGTAGTCAGGCTGACCGCCGAATACCGTGCGGCGGCCCAGCACGGTGGGGTAACCGGCGTTGGGCATGACAGTCAGAGGCTTATCGCTCAGCTCCAGGGTCTGAATGTATTTCAGCAAATGGCGGGGGCCAGAAACACAGTTAAAGCCCACTGCATCCACCCCAGCCAGTTCCGATGCAAAGCGATACAGCTCGCTGCCCAAACGTCCGGCGCTGGTCATCCCACTATGGTCCACGGCAAAGGAAACCATAAGAAACGCATCCGGATTTTTTTCCTTCAACCAACCAGCCAATTCCGGGAGCCCCTCGTCACCAGACAGCGTTTCCACCAAAAAATGGGTCACCCCCTGTTCCAGAAACCACTGCGCCTGCGTCTGGTATAGATCTGCCGGGGCGCGGCTGTGGTCACGGGGCGCGGGGCCCAGATCTGCAAATACATAAGCCCCATAGGGTTGAGCGGCTTGCCGTGCCAGGTGGCAGGCCGCATTTACGATGTCGCAGGCGGTTTCATCGTTCCCATCGGAGAGATCTCCACTGATGGCAAAGGTATTGGTCTTGATGGCCCGGCAGCCGGCCTGCAAATAAGCGCGGTGGATGCGCAGAATTTCCTCCGGGCGGGTCAGGTTGGCCCGTTCACAGCGTTCCTCAGCCCGGCCCGGATGGGCGGCGAAATAAGTGCCCATAGCCCCGTCAAACAGCAATGGCTTTCCCTGCGATAAATAGGTGCGGATATCCATCATCCCATGACCTTTCTGGTGATCTCCACCGACTGGTGGGCATCCTTGGCGTAGTAGTCCGCATTCATTTGTTTGGCGTATTCCGGCGTCACCACCGCGCCGCCCACAAAGATGACCGGGGGCTCCTCCATAGTGTGCAGCAACCGGATGGTCTTTTCCATGGCGGGCAGTGTGGTGGTCATCAGGGCGGACAGGCCCACCAGGCGCACCCCCTGCTCCTGAACCGTCCGCAGGATGGTCTCCGGCGGCACATCCCGGCCCAGGTCCAACACCTCGTAGCCGTAATTTCCCAGTACGGTTTTCACAATATTTTTGCCAATGTCATGAATGTCGCCCTGCACAGTGGCAACGATGAGTTTTCCCTTCTTCACGGGCACACCGCCCTTGGCGGCGATAGAGCTCCGGATGACCTCGAATACTGCCTGTGCCGCCTGGGCGGCGCTGAGCAGCTGGGGCAGGAATGCCGTACCCTTGTCATAGTCCTCTCCCACCTTGTCCAGTGCGGGGATCAGGTGGTTTTCTACCAGAGACAGCTCATCCTCGGTCTCCAGCGCTTTGGCAGCCAGCTTTCCGGCATCGGCCTTCAACCCACGGATGACCGCATCGCCCAACGTCAGGGCATCCGCCTTCGGCGCTGCCTGAACGACAGGGGACTCCGCCGCGAAACGGGCAACATAGGCTCGGCACTCCCGGTCCTCTCCGGAGAGTACACGGTACGCCGCCACCGCGTCCATCATCTCCGTTTGATTTGGGTTGATGATGGGCAGAGTCAGCCCGGCATGCATGGCCTGAATCAAAAAGTTCTGCGTGATCAGCTTGCGGTTGGGCAGGCCAAAGGAGATGTTGGACACGCCCAGCACCACCTGCAGCCCCAGCTCCTCCCGGATGGTCCGCACCGCTTTCAACGTCTCCGCAGCCTGCTCCTGCTGGGCCGAGACCGTCAGGGTCAGGCAGTCAATCCACACATCCTCTCTGGGGATGCCGTGGTCCAAAGCAGCCTGCAGAATGCGGCAGGCGATGGCGACCCGCTCTTCCGCTGTTTTGGGGATGCCGTTTTTATCCAGCGTCAGACCCACCACGGACGCGCCGTACTTCTTCACAATAGGCAGCACACGCTCCAGAACCTCCGGCTCTCCGTTGACAGAGTTCACCGCAGCCTTGCCGTTATAGACCCGCAGCCCTGCCTCCAGTGCGTCCGGGTTGGAGGAATCGAGCTGAAGCGGCACAGCGATCGCGCTTTGCAGCTTCTTTACCACTCTGGGCAGCATAACCACTTCATTCACACCGGGGAAGCCTACGTTCACATCCAGGATGTCCGCTCCGGCATCCTCCTGCTGGACACCCACATCCAGGATATAGTCCAGGTCATTTTCCAGCAGTGCCTGCTGGAAACGCTTTTTCCCGGTGGGGTTGATACGCTCGCCAATCACCCGCACACCATTCAGTCGGATGGGTGTCACAGGGGTACAGACAAGACCGGTGTTGTTATAGTGCCGGGATATGGGCTTTTTTCCTTCCAGAACTGCCGTCAGCCGACGAATGTATTCCGGGGATGTACCGCAACAGCCGCCCACGATGGAGATACCAGCCTCCACGCAGGTCAGCAGAGCCTGGGCAAAGTCCTCCGGTCCCATATCATAGTGTCCATCCACCGGGTCCGGCAGGCCCGCGTTAGGCTTGGCAATGACCGGCAGGCGGGTATTCTCACACAGTTCTTTCAGCAGCGGCGCCAGCAGGTCTGGCCCCAGCGAACAGTTCAGTCCAATAGCGTCCGCACCCAGGCCCTCCAGTGTACGGGCCATGGAGGCGACCGTACAGCCGGTGAAGGTCCGGCCGCCGGCATCAAAGGACATGGTGACAAACACCGGCAGGTGGGCGGCCTCCTTGGCCGCCAGCAGGGCAGCCTTGGCCTCGTACAGGTCTGTCATGGTTTCCACCACGATTAAGTCCGCGCCGGCCTTGGCACCAGCTTCCGCCATTTCGCGGAACAGGTCATATGCCCGCTCAAAAGACAGCGTACCCATAGGCTCCAACAGCTCGCCAAGCGGGCCCACATCCAGCGCCACCAGGGTCCCGGTACCGGCCGCCGCTTTCTTTGCCACGGCGATGGCCGCACCCACGACCTCCTCCACACTGTGGCCCGTCTTGGCCAGCTTTAAGCCGTTGGCACCGAAGGTGTTGGCATAAATCACCTGGCTTCCGGCGGCGATGTACTCTTTATAGACGGAATCCAGCAGCTCCGGCTCCGCCAGATTCAGCAGCTCCGGCCGGCCTTGGGGAGACAGTCCCCGCTGCTGGAGAACGGTGCCCATAGCGCCGTCCAGGATCAAAAATTTGTTTTGAGGTATCTCAATTCCCACAGTGTTTTCCTCCCACGCGCAATTTGCAGGTCTCACGCATCGAACAATATGCGCATCCACGGATGCGGGCCATCTGGGGCCAGTCGGACAAGCCGATGATGGCGGTGACTGACTTGGATGGGTTCATCAAATAGCTCTCTGTTACATACAGTCCAAGCCGCCTTTGGGTATCCAGTGCGGCGCAGATCTTCGGCTGCAAAGACAACGGCAGATCCCCGTACCCGGGACTGAACCGGTCCGTTCTATAGCGGTTCGGAAGACAACGCGCCAGTTCTTGCTCCACCTGGTCGCACCCGGTCTCCACCCAGGCGCTGCCGCAGGCAGCCAGAATGACTGCCCTGGACATATCACGAGCCTGTTCCCTGCGCAAGAGGGCTTCAAACTGCGTCCCCAGAGTGCACGCCATCAGCACGGCCTGATCGCACTGCTCCAGCATTTTCGCTGCGTCCGCGCCCGGAAGGACCAGCTCGGCCTCCGGCAGCAGGAATCCGGCCTCTGTTTTTTGAAGGGAACACATGCGGTAGGTGTATCTGGGCTGTATAGCAGCCGTTAACTTGTCTGCGACAGCAGCCACACTCGCTCGAATGGACTCGGCTGCTTGTCCGCCGATGCCCAGATAACGCAACGCCTCGTCCACATTCAGCTCCACACGTTTCCCCTCCTTTTTCTTCTCTTATTACTGCTTCCATGCAGCGCAAGCTTTCCCACCAATCAATATGGATTAAATTAGTATAGCAACAATCTCCTACTACGTCAATGGGTTATCCGGCTTCGGTTTACTTGTTTTGCACGAAACCTACTTTGCGCACCTATAAAATTATATAAAGAGGGCGGTTGTCTCTCATTCCCCGCCCTCTCGCACAGCTCGGTTCCATTTGTATCCCTATAATCCTCAACAGAAAAAGTTCCGTGTGTTTCACTTAATCTACATATGTTGTTTATCTTGACATTTGTTTTTGTCTGTGCTACACTTCTTCCCATCCCAGAATAAGGAGCGGATCCCATTGAAACAAACCAGCCAGCCCCGGGAAGATCTGCGGCAGCGCCGTACCCGGAAGCTCCTCGCCGACGCCCTGCTCTCCCTGCTGGAGGAGCGTCCGCTGAGTGAAATCTCGGTGGTGGATATCTGCCAGCGCGCCATGGTCCACCGCACCACTTTCTACGCCCATTTCGATGACAAGCTGGCCCTGCTGCGCTATGCTGTGGACGAACTAGAGAAATACTTCGAGCCGGTGGACCCCTCCCTGGACCCACGTACCGGGCCCCGGGAGTATTTTATGGTCCTTTTTCACAACGCGCTCTCCTTCCTGAAGTCCCACAGGGGGATGTTCTTCACCGTCCAGGGCGCAGCAGAGTTCTACGCGCTGGACGAGATCATTACGGATGCGCTGAAGCGAAAGCTGTCGGAGAGCGCCCCGGCCGCCGGGTTTGACCCGGAGCTGACGGCCCGCTTCTATGCCGGCGGCCTGCTCGCCCTGATCCGCTGGTGGCTCTCCAGCAGTGCAGACGTTCCAGACGAAGTGCTGCTTCGGCATGTAGAGCACTTCATTCCTCAACCCGAGCTCCCGGTTTAGAAAGGCGGAATCCCACCCATGTCACAAACATCAAGCTCTGAAACCCCTGTAACCAAGCTGGCGCGGTTCATTGTCGACAAGCGAAAGGCCTTCTTTCTGGTCTTCCTGGCGGCGGTGCTCTTTTGCGGCAGCTCTATTGACAAGGTGGTGGTCAACAATGACATCACCTCTTATCTCCCCGCCGAAACCGAGACCCGACGGGGGCTGACCCTTATGGACGAGGAATTCACCACCTACGCCTCCGCTCAGGTCATGCTCTCCAATGTGACCTACCGCCAAGCCGAAAAGGTAGCCGCTCAATTAGCGGAGCTGGATGGCGTGTCCTCCGTCGCCTTTGACGACAGTACCGACCACTTTAAGGACTCCTCCGCCCTCTTTTCCGTCTCCTTTACCGGTGAGGAGGGCAGTCCGGAGGCGGACGCCGCCCTCGCGGCCGTAAAGGAGCTGGTAGCGCCCTACGATCACTACGTCTTCCCCAGCGGCGATCCGTACGACTCAGACAGCCTTATGCAGGAGATGACGGTCATTCTGGCCATTGCCGCCGCCGTCATCGTAGCGGTACTCCTGTTCACCTCCAAGAGCTATCTGGAGGTCCTGGTCTTTCTCATTGTGTTTGTGGTCTCCGCCATCCTCAACATGGGCACCAACTTTCTCTTTGACTCGGTTTCCTTCATCACCAACGCCATCGCCGTGGTGCTCCAGCTTGCCTTGGCCATCGATTACGCCATTATCTTCTGCCACCGCTATATGGAGGAGCGGGACAACGGTCTGGACGCCCGAGAGGCGGACATTGCCGCCCTGAGCAAGGCCATCGTGGAGATCTCCTCCTCCTCCCTCACCACTATCTCCGGCTTGGTGGCCCTGATGCTGATGCAGTTCCGCATCGGCTTCGACATGGGTATCGTCCTGTCCAAGGGCATTGTCTGCTCCATGCTGTCGGTGTTTCTGCTCATGCCCGGTCTGCTGATGCTTTTCAACCGGGGCATCGAAAAGACCCGCCACAAAAACCTAGTGCCCTCCATCGCAGGCTGGGGCCGCCTCATCATGAAGCTGCGCTTCGTGCTTCCGGCGGTGTTCGCCGTGTGCGTCATCGGCGGCATTTACTGCTCCAACCAGTGCGACTATGTATTCTCCACCAATTCCACCAACTCAGGCAACCGTCCGGAGACCCGTATCGCCATGGACAAGATCAACGAGACCTTCGGCTATACCAACACCATTGCCGTACTGGTTCCCCGTGGGGACTACGACAGCGAGGGTGCGGTGCTCCGCCGGGTGGAGGCCCTGGACAACGTGACGACCGCCACCGGCTTGGCCAACATTGAGGTGGAGGACGGCCGCTACCTCACCGACAAGCTGACCCCCCGGCAGTTTGCCGAGCTGGCGGGCGTGGACATCGAGCTGGCCCGGCTGCTCTACCAGGCTTACGGCCTGAGCGTGGAGGAATACGGCGCTATCTTTCAGGACACGGACGACTATTCCGTGCCCCTGCTGGATGTGTTCCAGTTCCTGCTGGAGCAGAAGGACAAGGGGGTTATCCGCCTGAGCGGAGAGCAGGCCAGCCAGGTGGAGGAGCTGCAGGATACCCTGGACGACGGACTCCAGCAGCTCCAAGGGGAACAGTGGACCCGAATGGTCTTTACTGCCGATCTCCCCGAGGAGGGGGCGGAGACCTATGCCCTCCTGGACCAGATCCGCGCCATTGCCGCGGAATACTACAGAGACGATGTGGTGCTGGTGGGCAATTCCACCAACGCCCGGGATCTGGCCGCCTCCTTCACCGGGGACAACCTGAAAATCAGTGTGCTCACCGTGCTCTTTGTGGTGGTCATCCTGCTGTTTACCTTCAAGTCCGCTGGGCTGCCCATCCTGCTGGTGCTCACCATCCAGGGCTCCATTTGGATCAACTTCTCCTTCCCCTTCCTGACGGGTACCAACCTGTTTTTTATGAGTTACCTGATTGTCAGCGCCATACAGATGGGCGCTACCATTGACTACGCCATCGTCATCACCAACCGCTACTTACAGCTCAAGGCCGTGCTTGACCGTCGGGCCGCCGCCGTGGAGGCGCTCAACCAGAGCTTCCCCACCGTGCTTACTTCCGGCTCCATCATGACTGTGGCCGGCTTTCTCATCGGCAAGCTGTCCACCGACACCATTATCTCCTCCATCGGCGATACCCTGGGCCGTGGCACCCTGACCTCCATCGTCCTGGTCATGACTGTGCTGCCCCAGCTCCTGGTGCTGGGCGACGCCCTTATCGAGCGCACCGCCATTACCCTCAACCGGGACCGGAAACAGCGCTTCCAGAACGGCACCATGCGTCTGGACGGACACGTCCGGGGCCACGTGTCCGGTTTCATTGACGGCGAGTTCAAGGGCGTGCTCCACGGCAGCGTGGATGCCCTCATTGAGAGCAAGCGGCAGGAACTGGATGAAACGGAGGAATAACGCCATGATGAACTATGCAAAACGGGGCGCCGCCCTGCTGCTGGCCCTGGTATTCTGCCTGGGACTGCTGCCCCCCGCCGGCGCGGAGGGGGATACCATCACCATTCATGATGCCAGCGGGCTGCTCAAGCTGGCCCAAAGCTGCACCTCGGATACCTGGTCTCAAGGGGTAACCGTGGTGCTGGCCGCCGACATTTCCCTGGCTGGTACCGGCTTTTCCACCATTCCCGTGTTCCGCGGCACCTTTGACGGGGCCGGACACACCATTTCCGGCTTCGCCTGGCTGGACAAGGGTTCCAAGGTAGGCCTGTTCCGCACGCTGGGCGAGGGGGCTGTCGTAAAAAATCTGATTCTGGACGGGGTAGTGGCCCCTGGCGGCTCCCAGTCGCAGGTAGGCATCCTGGCCGGTGAGAACCACGGCACAGTGGAACAAGTCACCGTCACTGGCGATGTGACGGGAGATGAGGACGTGGGCGCACTGGTAGGCGTCAACGGGAGCTCCGGCGTGGTGCGGAGCTGCACCAACCGGGCCTCTGTCACCGGAAACACCAACAGCGGCGGCATTGCCGGGCGCAATGAGGGCATGATCCAGAGCTGCACTAACCTGGGGGAAGTCAACACTGGTGGAAACGATGCCGCCACCAACAGCGGAGGCATCGCCGGGCGCAATACCGGCACTGTGGCCGACTGCACCAATCACGCCGCTGTGGGCTATGCCCACACCGGATACAACACCGGCGGCATCGCCGGGATTCAGAACGGCGCTCTGCTTCGCTGCTTCAACGATGGTGAGATCCTGGGGCGTAAGGACGTAGGGGGCATCGTGGGCCAGTTTGAACCCTACGTGACCCTCACCTACGGAGAGGACCCCATGGAGCGGCTGGACGGCGCCCTGGCCTCCCTTTCCACCCTCATGACTCAGCTCTCCGGCCAAATCCATTCCTCAGCCGGAGATGCAGTGGACGATATCTCCGCTATCCATGGCTCCCTCTCCGCCATCCAGGACGTAATCCACGGAACGGGCAGCGATTTCAACACAGACACCTCAGCCGCCGCCGACCAGGTCTACGACGCGGTCCAGACCATCAACGGGGCCATGAGCGGCCTGCTGGACGAGGTGGACCGCCTCACCCGGCGGGCCAGCGCCGATCTGGACGAGGTGGGCAACCAGCTCACCGCCCTACGCAAGGGGCTGAAAAATCTGACCGGCACTCTGGAGGACAGCCTGTCCGACACCGGAGACAGTCTCTCCTCCACGCTGGACGCACTGGAGCGGGAACACAGCGGTCTTGTGTCGGAGCTGCGTCAGATCGCGGACGAGACCGACCGGCTGGAGTCCTTTGTCAAGGACGCCCTCCAGGCTGCGGCCCGCCTGGATCTGGCTGGCATCCTGGATGCCTATAAGCGCTGGGATGTGGGTTCCATCGATTTCAACGGGCACCTCAGCCGCATCAGCGGCCATCTGGAGGCCATGGGTTCCGACACGTTCCACTTGGCGGACCGTCTGACAGCGCTGTGGCAAGAGGCCGGAGATGAGATGGGCGACGCCCGCCGTGACATGGACCGGGCCGCCCGGGCGCTGGAAAAGGCCCTCGATGCCCTGAACGGCCATGTCAAGGACTTCAGCCAGGGCAGCGTGGAGCAGCTCCGGGTGGTTAACAGCCAGGCCGATATCATCGAGGATGTCCTGAACGGCTATCTGGGCACCTTGGGCGACAAGGGACAGGAGCGCCTGGACGAGCTGGACGGGCACTTGGATGACATCAGCCAACGGGTGGATCAGATGACCCAGGGGGCCGGCCAGGCCAACCAGGAGCTGCATGCCACCACCACTGCTATCATCGGGCAGCTTGACGAGGCCCGGAAAGCCATTGTGGAACTGACCGAGGTTCCGGAAAAGACGGTGAAGGAGAACACTTCGGCCGAGGGGGCTCAGAGCGGCCCGGGCCGGGTGGTAGGCTGCCGGAATGAGGGCGGCATCCAGGCCGACACCAACGTGGGCGGCATTGCGGGAGCGGTCTCCCCTGAGCTCTCCCTGGACCCCGAGGAGAATCTGGAGCTGGACAGTGAAAATCTGCTGGTGGATACCACCGCTCTGCTCAAAGCGATCCTCTACCAGTGTGACAACCGTGGCCCCGTCACCGCCAAGAACGAGTGCGCCGGCGGTGTCCTGGGCCGGGGCGAGGTGGGCGCTGCCCTCTCCTGCACCAGTATGGGACCCGTGGGGGCCGACGACGGCTCCTTTGCGGGCGGTATCGCGGGGCTCTCCCGGGGAGTGCTCCGCTCCTGTGCAGCCCAGGCCGACGTAACCGGGGACAGCAGCCTGGGCGGCATTGCCGGCGAGGGCAGAGATATCGCGGACTGCATCGCCATGACCCGCATCGACGGCAGCGGCGAACGTCTGGGCGCGGTGGCCGGCTGGGCTGACGGCACAGTTTCCGGCAACTATTACCTTCAGGAGAAGGCAGTCGGAATTGACGGCATCGACTACGCCGGACAGACCGCCCCCCTCTCCTTTGGCGCCTTCTCCGCCCTGGAGGGCATTCCGGCGGACTTTCTCACCTTCCGCGTCACCTTCCAGGCCGGGGAGCGGGTGGTGGACACAGTGGAGGTGCCCTACGGCGGCAGCCTGGACCCCGCCGCCTTCCCGGAAGTACCCAGCGACGGCGGGCGCTATGGCGCCTGGGCTCCCTTTGACCACAACCACATCACCCGGAGCCTGACGGTGGAGGCGGTCTACGAGGACTGGGTGACCACTATCTCCTCCGGCGGAGAACGCCCCCTGCTTCTCGCCGAGGGAGCATTCTCTCCCGATGCACGGTTGGAGCTGGCACAGCGGCCGGAGCCGGTAGACGGCGCTGCCGCCTATGACTACCAGATCACGGACGGGGCGGAGCTCCCTGACACCGTGACGCTGCGGGTATGCGCCGACGGTCTTAGGGGCTCTGTGCGCGCTGCCCTGCTTCAGGACGGCTCCGCCGTCCCTATCGAGGCGGAGCGGGATGGCAGCTATCTGGTGCTCACCGCCCCCACCGCCGGTACTCTGCTGCTCAGCGCCTCCGGAAGCGGAACCCTTCTCCCCTGGGTACTGGCCGCCGCGGCTGCGGCGGTACTTCTCGCCCTGCTGTTCCTCCGCCGCAGACGGAAAAAAACAAACGCAGCTGCCTCTGTTTAGGCCAAAACAGCGCCCCGTGGCAAAAGCCATGGGGCGCTGTTTCATGCTACAGCAGCAAAAGAAGGGTGCCGCAGGTGAGCACGAGCAGCCCGGCGGCAGCCCGGCGGCTCAGCCGCTCACGGAGCACCAGGCAGGAAAAGCCAACCGTCACCAGAATGCTCAGCTTGTCGATGGGGGCCACAACGCTGGCCGGCCCCTCCTGGAGCGCCCGGTAGTAAAACATCCAGGACAGCCCGGTAGACACGCCGGACACAGCCAGAAACCCCCAGTTTTTCCGGCTCAGCGCCGGAATCTCCCGCTGGAGCCCCAGCCCGAGCACCAGAGCCCAGGCCATTGCCAGCACCACCATGTTGCGGATGGCGGTGCCGACATAGGAGTCCACGCCGGTCATGCCGACCTTGCCCAGGATGGAAGTCAGGCTGGCGCACACGGCGGAGAGCACCGCCCAGGGCAGCCACCCCCAGCCGGAGGAGGCCCGTTCCCGGGGCTTCCGCTGGAGCATCCCCAGGGTGCCGGCCAGGATCAGCCCCATCCCCAATAAAGTATTCCAGTGGGCCGCCTCTCCCAGTAACAGGATGGAGAGCAGCATGGTCAGCACAGTGCTGGATTTATCCACGGGGGCCACCTGGTTGACCTCCCCAAGCTGGAGCGCCCGAAAATAGCACAGCCAGCTCCCTCCGGTGGCCAGACCGGACAGGATGAGAAACAGCCAGCTCCGCGGTTCAAGCGCCCCGACTGCGCCGCTGGAGCCCGCCACCCAAACCATTGCCCAGCCGAAGAGCGCCACCACAATGGTGCGCAGTGCCGTGGCCAGATGGGAATTGACTCCCTCCATGCCCAGCTTGGCCAAGACGGCGGTCACTCCCGCAAAGAACGCGGAGGCAAAGGCATATAGAATCCACATACGCGCCTCTGGTCAGCCCTGGCCGCTGTAATCCCTCCAGCGGCCGCTGACGGACTCAATACAGATTTTCCAGATGGCCACCCGGGCAAAGCTGTCGTCAATCACCTGTTCCACCCGCTCCAGGCAGTCCGGGCTGTACTTGCGGCAGAGAGCCCAGAGGGCCTCCCGCATCTCCGTCTCGTCTGTGACCTCTCCGGCGGTGCCGCGTACCACTGCGCACTGGTACTCCGTCTCATAGATGGCCTGGATCACCCGCTGGTGTCCCACCGCGGTCAGGCAGACCTGCGGATGGGTCCGCAGACAGTCCACCTTCTCCCCCGCCTTTGCGCAGTGGAAATAGATCTTCTCCCCCGCCCGTACCCCGTTGAGGGGGATGCAGTAGGGCTTTCCCTCTCCATCGGTCATGGCCAGAACCATGTATTCACACTGATCCAGAGCCTCCAGCCCCTTCTCCGGATTTGCGTCTCGCTTCATTCGTGTTTCCCTCCTTTTTTCTAATCATACCGCCAGATCACCTGGTGGGCAATAAAAATATTTTTGCAAAACCTATTGACATTTGAACAATCAAGCATATAATAACACATGAACAATAGCTCATATATTTTAGAAAGGATGTGATCGGATGCCGGAACCCAAGGATGTGGAACGCTGCGAGTACATGCATGTGCATGAGGCCATCGTGAACCAGGTCAACCAGAACATGCCGGATGAGGAGGTTCTCTACGACCTGGCGGAGCTGTTCAAAATCTTCGGCGACTCCACCCGCATTAAAATCCTGTACGTCCTCTTTGAATCAGAGATGTGCGTCTGCGACATCGCCCAGCTCCTGGGCATGACCCAGTCCGCCATCTCCCACCAGCTCCGCTCTCTCAAGCAGAGCAGGCTGGTCAAGGCCCGCAGGGAGGGCAAGACCGTATTCTATTCTCTGGCCGACGGGCACGTGCGCACCATATTGGACCAGGGGATGGAGCACGTGGCGGAGCTGCTGCCTCTGCATATTCTATAAAGAAATGGAGACTTTACCATGAAAAAGCACTTTAAGCTCATTGATCTGGACTGTGCCAACTGCGCCGCCAAGATGGAGGCCGCTATCAAGAAGCTGGACGGCGTCCACGACGCCACCGTCAGCTTCATGACCCAGAAGCTGACTCTGGACGCCGACGACACCCGGTTCGATGAAATTCTGAACGAGGTCGTCAAGGTGTGCAAAAAGGTGGAGCCAGACTGTACCATCGTCCGCTGACCACACCAGGGACGGCCTACGGCGGCCGTCCCGGATTTTTTCAAAGGAGCGATGTCCTATGTCCAAGAAGCAGAAGCGAATGCTCTTCCGCGTCCTCGCCAGCGCAGTGCTCTTTGCGGTCGCACTTCTCCTGCCCACGGAGGGATGGCTGCGGCTGTTCACCTTTCTGATCCCCTATGCCGTCATTGCCTGGGATGTCCTGTGGCGGGCCGTGCGCAACATCGCCCACGGCCAGGTCTTTGATGAAAACTTTCTGATGTCCTTGGCCACTGTGGGTGCCCTGGCCACCGGCGAATACCCCGAGGCCGTATTCGTCATGCTGTTCTACCAGGTGGGCGAGCTCTTCCAGAGCTATGCCGTAGACCAGTCCCGCAAGTCCATCACCTCCCTGATGGATATCCGGCCCGACTACGCCAACATTGAGGTGGACGGTCAGCTCCGGCAGGTAGACCCCGAGGATGTGGCGGTGGGTGACACCATCGTCATCAAGGCCGGCGAGCGCATCCCCCTGGACGGCGTGGTGCTGGAGGGCACCTCTAATGTGGACACTGCGGCCCTCACCGGCGAGTCCCTCCCCCGGTAGGCC
>OIYD01001244.1_pt1 | contig 15868 bp, 8 predicted proteins | sample 1588141 | NCBI WGS metagenome assembly OIYD01 (sample SAMN03283259) | human gut metagenome | biome: human-associated habitat; material: feces | host: Homo sapiens | place: USA | collected 2013
CTCCGCTCATTCCCGCAGCAAAGTTCTTTCCTGTTTTTCCAAGCACTGCCACACGTCCGCCGGTCATATATTCACATCCGTGCTCACCCACGCCTTCCACAACCGCTGTTGCGCCGGAATTTCTCACACAGAAGCGTTCGCCTGCCATGCCGGCGATATAGGCTTCTCCTCCGGTGGCCCCGTAGAGAGCGACATTGCCTATAATGACATTTTCTTCCGGCACAAAGTTTGCTTCCGGCGGCGCATAAACCGCCAGTTTTCCGCCGGAGAGGCCTTTTCCGAAATAATCGTTGCTGTCGCCACACAAAGACAAGGTGATCCCTTTGGGCAGAAATGCGCCGAAGCTTTGTCCGCCCGCTCCCTGACAGAGTATGGTAATGGTATCCTCCGGCAATCCGGAAGGATGATGCCGTGTCACCTCCGCCCCCAGCAGGGTTCCGAAGGTGCGGTCGGTGTTGGTCAGCTTAACCTGATAGCTGCTCTTTTTCCCCTGAACCACCGACTCCAGAATTTCTTTGTTTTTCAGAAGCTCTGCTTCATCCTTTGTCTGCTCAAGCTGAAAATGATAGGCACAGTCCGGATCAAATACACAGTTCTTCCTTTCTCCTTCGTTCATTCCCTGCAGAATAAGGCTTAAATCCACCTTCGCTGCCTGTCCTGTCAGGAAATCCTTTTTCTTTAACAGATCTGTACGGCCTACCATTTCATCCACGGTGCGCACGCCCAGCTTCGCCATATATTCCCGCAGTTGCTGTGCAATAAAGAGCATAAAATTCATCACATACTCCGGTTTTCCAGTAAACCGTTTGCGAAGTTCCGGATTTTGGGTGGCAATACCCATAGGGCATGTATCCAGATTGCAGACCCGCATCATCACACAGCCGAGCGTCACCAGGGGAGCCGTAGCAAAACCGAATTCCTCTGCACCCAGAAGGGCTGCTATGGCCACGTCACGGCCGCTCATGAGCTTACCGTCTGTTTCAATGACCACCCGATTACGGAGCCCGTTGCGCAAGAGTGTCTGATGTGTTTCCGCAAGCCCCAGCTCCCAGGGCAGTCCCGCATTGTGGATGGAACTTACCGGCGCGGCCCCGGTGCCGCCGTCATAGCCGGAAATCAGGATAACCTGGGCCCCCGCTTTTGCGACCCCTGCCGCCACCGTGCCAACGCCTGCCTCAGACACCAGCTTTACAGATATACGGGCATATTTATTGGCGTTTTTCAGATCATAAATCAGCTGCGCCAGATCCTCAATGGAATAGATATCGTGATGCGGCGGCGGAGAAATCAGGCTTACGCCAGGCGTGGAATGACGGGTTCTGGCAATCCACGGGTATACCTTTTTGGCGGGAAGATGGCCGCCTTCACCAGGTTTTGCCCCCTGCGCCATCTTAATCTGAATTTCCCTGGCGCTCACCAGATACCGGCTGGTTACGCCAAAGCGCCCGCTGGCAACCTGTTTGATGGCAGAGCTTCTGTCGTGATCGGTTCCGGCAGATTCCAGACGTTCCTCACTCTCTCCGCCCTCCCCGCTGTTAGACTTGCCGTGGAGCCGGTTCATGGCAACCGCCAGCGCCTCATGGGCTTCCTCAGAAATGGAACCGTAAGACATGGCGCCTGTCTTGAAACGCTTTACAATGGATTCCACACTTTCCACCTCTTCTATGGATATCCCCGTCTGCGGATACCGAAAATCCATGAGGCTGCGTAAATACCCGGTATTTTCCTCATCCACCAGCTTTGTATAGGCACAGAATTTTTCATAGCTGCCCTCTTTTGTGGACTGCTGCAGCAGGTGGATGGTGCGGGGATTATAGCGATGTTCTTCCCCCTGGCTCCGCATTTTGTGCCGTCCCATGGAAGAAAGGGTCAAATCCGTATCCAGCCCCAGGGGATCAAAGGCTTTGGAATGCTGTTCATCAGTCTGGGCCGCAATATCCTGCAGAGTGATGCCGCCCACCCTGCTCACCGTCTGGGTAAAATACCGGTCAATGACTTCACTGGAAATTCCGATGGCCTCAAAAATCTGGCTTCCCTGGTAAGACTGGATTGTGGAAATCCCCATTTTGGAGGCAATTTTTACAATGCCCTGTAAAATAGCTCTGTCATAATCTTCCACAGCGGCATAATAGTCCTTATTTAAAAAACCCTCTTCCACCAGTTCCGCGATGGTGGAATGAGCCAGATAAGGATTGACCGCACAGGCCCCATAGCCTAAAAGAGCTGCAAAATCGTGTACTTCTCTGGGTTCCCCTGATTCCAGGATGAGGGAAAGCGCTGTGCATTTTTTCGTTTTTACCAGATGCTTGTGTACCGCAGAAACGGCCAGCAGGGAGGGGATTGCCACATGGTTTTCATCCACGCCCCGGTCAGAAAGGATCAGGATATTCGCTCCTTCCCGGTAAGCCTTATCCACTTCCACAAACAGATGCTCCAACACCCTGTCTATGGGAGTGCTTTTATAGAAAATAATTGGGACACAGGCCACCTGAAAGCCGGGTTTTGTCATCTCTTTTATTTTTAAAAGATCCAGATCCGATAAAATTGGATTATTGATTTTAAGCACCTGGCAGTTCTCCGGTTTTTCTTCCAGCAGGCTGCCGTTCTTCCCCACATATACTGTGGTTGAGGTTACAATTTTTTCCCGCACCGCATCAATGGGCGGATTCGTCACCTGTGCGAAAAGCTGCTTGAAATAATAAAACAGGGGCTGATATTCTTTCGACAGGACGGCCAGAGGGGTATCCACACCCATGGCGCCAATTTGCTCCGTGCCGTTTAAAGCCATGGCGCAGATGCCTTCCCGGTATTCTTCATAGGTATAACCGAAGGACTTCTGCAGTCTTGCGCGTTCCTCTTTTGTGTAGGAGGGAATTTTCTCATTCGGAATTTTCAATTCCTGCAAGGTAACCAGATTGCTGTCCAGCCATTCCCCGTAGGGTTCCTTTTTTGCATAATATTCCTTTATTTCCTCATCACTTACCACCATGCCCCTCTGAGTGTCCACAAGAAGCATCTTCCCCGGATGCAGGCGTTCCTTCTTGAGAATGTTTTCCGCCGGAATATCCAGCACCCCAACCTCTGAGGAAAGAATCAGACGGTCATCATCAGTGATGTAATACCGGGAGGGCCGAAGGCCGTTTCTGTCCAGCACCGCTCCCATCAGATCCCCGTCGGAAAAAAGGATGGATGCAGGGCCGTCCCAGGGCTCCATCATAGTGGCGTAGTATTGGTAAAAATCGCGCACCTCCTGGGAAATGGTATCGTTGTTGGCCCAGGGCTCCGGAATGGTGATCATTGCCGCAAGGGGAAGCTCCATGCCGCTCATCACCAGAAACTCCAGCGTATTGTCCAGCATGGCAGAATCGGAGCCGCCTGTGTTTACCACCGGAAGGACCTTTGTCAGATCATCCGCCAAAAATGCCGGCGCCCGCATGGTTTCTTCCCTGGCCAGCATCTTATCCGCGTTTCCCCTGATGGTGTTGATTTCACCGTTATGGACGATAAAGCGGTTGGGATGCGCTCTCTCCCAGCTGGGATTTGTGTTGGTAGAAAAGCGGGAATGTACGATGGCAATTGCGGACTCATAGTCCTCGTCCTGAAGGTCTGTAAAAAAGGTACGCAGCTGTCCCACAAGAAACATTCCCTTATACACAACAGTCCGGCTGGAAAGAGAAGGCACATAGGTATTATTGTTGCTCTGCTCGAACTCGCGGCGCACCACATAAAGACGGCGGTCAAAATCCAGTCCTTTTTTTAACTGTTCCGGCTTTTTTACAAAGCCCTGACAGATTACAGGCATACATTTTCTGGCCTTATGTCCCAGCACCTCAGGCCGGATGGGAACATCCCGCCATCCCAGAAATTCCATACCTTCTTTTTCCACAATAATTTCAAACATCTTTTTGGCCTGGCTGCGTTTCAGTTCATTCTGGGGGAAGAAAAACATACCCACGCCATATTCTCTTTCACCGCCGATATGAATTTGGGCCTGCCCGCAGACCTTTGTAAAAAAACGGTGAGAAATCTGAGTCAGTATGCCAACGCCGTCCCCGGTTTTGCCTTCTGCATCCTTCCCGGCGCGGTGTTCCAGCTTTTCCACGATTTTTAAAGCATCCACCACTATCTGATGGCTTTTCCTGCCTTTAATATGAACGACAGCGCCAATTCCGCAGTTATCATGTTCGAATGCCGGACTGTAAAGATCCTGTTGTGTTTGTATCTGTTTCATTGTTATTCCTCCTCCATGACGGTAGTGTATTCCACGGCTGCGGCGATCAGGCCCCGGAAAAGAGGATGGGCATGATTCGGCCGCGATTTAAATTCGGGATGGGCCTGAGTGGCAATAAAAAAAGGATGTTTCTCCAACTCAACCATCTCCACGATCCGTCCGTCCGGCGACAATCCGGAAAGACACATACCTTTTTGGATCAGACATTCCCGGTATGCATTATTTACCTCATAACGGTGTCTGTGGCGTTCTGAAATTTCTTTTTTTCCATACAGCCTTTGGGCCAGTGTCCCATCCTTCAATATACAGGGATAGGAGCCCAGCCGCATGGTGCCACCCAGATTAATCACATTATTTTGTTCTGGCATCAGCGCGATCACCGGACATTCCGTATCAGGATCCAGCTCCGCACTGGCTGCATCAGGCAGTCCGGCCACATTTCTGGCAAACTCTATGATGGCAAGCTGCATGCCCAGACAAATTCCAAGATAGGGAACTTTATTTTTTCTCGCATATTCGATCGCCAGGATTTTTCCCTCTGTTCCCCTCTGCCCGAATCCTCCCGGAACCAAAATGCCGTCCGCATCATGCAAATATCCCTCCAGATTTTCAGGTGTAAGCTCTTCAGCATCAATCCAGCGGATATTCACATCCGCCCGGTTCGCGATGCCGCCATGTTTTAAAGCTTCCGCCACGCTTAAGTAAGCATCGTGCAGCCCAACATATTTTCCCACAAGGGCGATCGTCACAGAGGTACAGGGATGGAGCAGATCCTCTATCATCGCCTTCCAGCCGTTCAGGTCCGGAACTGGACAGGGCAGCCTTAAACATTCGCAGACGGCCTGGGCCAGTTTTTCCTTCTCCAGCATCAGCGGCACTTCATATAAAGAGGGAGCGTCCATATTTTGCAACACCTGCTCTTTTTTTACGTTACAAAACAAAGCAATCTTTTCCTTCATTTTTTCATCCACCGGATAATCGGAGCGGCACACCAGAATATCCGGCCAGATCCCCATGCCCTGCAGCTCCTTCACACTCATCTGTGTGGGTTTTGTTTTCATTTCACCGGAAGCTTTTAAATAAGGAATCAGGGTTACATGTATGAGAATCGCATTTTCATGTCCCATTTCATGCTGAAACTGACGGATCGCTTCCAAAAAAGGCTGGCTCTCAATATCTCCTACAGTCCCGCCCACCTCTATGATGGAAATGGTCTCCTCCTCAGGGGAACTGGCCCGATAAAAACGGGACTTGATTTCATTCGTGATATGGGGAATCACCTGAACGGTTCCGCCGCCGTAGTCACCCCGACGTTCCTTATGCAGTACCGACCAGTATATTTTTCCGGTGGTGACGTTGGAATTTTTGTCAAGGCTTTCATCGATAAACCTTTCATAGTGCCCTAAATCCAGATCTGTCTCCGTACCGTCATCTGTCACGAATACTTCCCCATGCTGGATGGGGTTCATGGTTCCCGGATCTACATTAATATAGGGATCGAACTTCTGCATGGTAATGTGGTAACCTCGCGCCTTCAGCAGGCGTCCCAGTGAAGCCGCCGTGATTCCTTTTCCCAGGCCGGACACAACGCCGCCTGTCACAAAAACATATTTTACCGCCATACTCTCCTCCTGCCCTGTATGAAAAATCTACATATATAAAAAGGTGCCAAAGAGCCCGCATCTGCAAGCTCTTTGACACCCTTGTCAACCTGTCTTATTCTATCTCTTAACAATGTTTTTATGCGTTTCAATATAAACTAATACTTTTGATTTGTAAAGACTTTTTTTCAAAAATTTTTCATGGAGCAGGTTCTGAAATTTTCAAAATTTTTTCTTGACAGCCTGCAAAAACAGGAGTATGATGCGAACCATAAAGCAAAGGCGCTTTGGAAGAAATCCTTCCAGAGTGCCTTTTTTTACTATAAACCGAAAGGAGAAACTTTTAATGACAAAAGGAATTCCCGAACTTTACGGCAGCCTGGTTTTTAATAACAGGGTCATGCGCGATAAGCTTCCGAAGGATATTTACAGGGCGCTACGCAAAACCATTGAAAATAATACGCATCTGGAGCTGGATGTGGCCAACTCTGTGGCTGTGGCAATGAAGGAGTGGGCGGTTGAAAACGGTGCCACTCACTTCACACACTGGTTTCAGCCCATGACCGGCCACACCGCTGAAAAACACGACAGTTTCATTACCCCCATCGGCGACGGCCAGGTAATTATGGATTTTTCAGGAAAAGAGCTGGTGAAAGGGGAACCGGATGCATCCAGCTTTCCTTCCGGCGGTTTGAGGGCTACCTTTGAAGCAAGGGGCTACACCGCCTGGGATCCCACTTCCCCTGCCTTCATTAAAGACAGGACGCTGTATATTCCCACCGCTTTTTGCTCCTACAGCGGAGAAGCCCTGGATAAAAAGACGCCCCTTCTGCGTTCCATGGAGACACTTAATAAGGAAGCGGTAAAAATTTTACATTTGCTGGGCAAAAACGATGTGACCAGCGTTTCCACAACCATCGGCCCTGAACAGGAATATTTCCTTGTGGACAAAGCCCTCTATGAAAAGAGGAAAGATCTGATCTTTACCGGAAGGACACTGCTTGGCGCAATGCCTCCCAAGGGGCAGGAAATGGAGGATCACTATTTCGGCGCTTTAAAGCCCCGTGTATCCGCTTACATGCATGATTTGGATGAAGAACTCTGGAAGCTGGGCATCCCGGCCAAGACAAAACATAATGAAGTAGCCCCTGCCCAGCATGAACTGGCGCCTGTTTTTGATACGGCCAATATTGCCGTGGACCATAATCAGCTTACCATGGAAATGATGAAAAAAGTAGCCGACAGACATGGGCTGGTATGTCTTCTTCATGAAAAACCATTTGAAGGCATCAATGGTTCCGGCAAGCACAACAACTGGTCCATGATCACCAATACCGGCGTTAACCTGCTGGATCCCGGCCGGACTCCCGCTGAAAACATTCAGTTTCTCGTCTTTTTGATGGCAGTCATCAAAGCGGTGGATGAGTACGCGGATCTGATGAGGGTTTCTGTGGCCAGCGCAGGCAATGATCACAGGCTTGGTGCAAATGAAGCCCCTCCGGCCATTGTTTCCATTTTCCTTGGCGATGAACTGACAGCCGTTTTAAATTCCATTGAAAACGACACCTTTTTTGGAAAGCAGCAAAAGATCCAAATGGAGACCGGCGCTGCGGTACTGCCCCATTTTTTCAAGGACAACACTGACAGGAACCGTACCTCTCCCTTTGCTTTTACTGGCAACAAGTTTGAATTCCGTATGCTGGGGTCCTCCATTTCCGTCGCAGGTCCCAACATTGTACTGAATACCGCCGTAGCGGAAGCCCTCCGCCAGTTTTATGAAGAATTAAAGGACACTCCCTCCGACCAGATGGAGGAAGCGGTTCACGGTCTGGTAAAGCGGGCCATTTTCAATCATAAAAAAATAATTTTTAACGGCAACGGCTATACGGAGGAATGGGTGAAAGAAGCGGCCGCACGAGGGCTTTATAACTTAAGGTCCACTTCTGAGGCACTGCCCCATTTTATCGCTGAAAAAAATGTGGCGCTCTTTACGGGACATCATATTTTCACCCGGGAGGAAATTTACTCCAGATATGAGATCCTGTTGGAAAACTATTGTAAAACACTCCACATTGAAGCAAAGACCATGCAGGATATGATCTGCAGAGAATTCCTGCCTGCTTTGATGGAATACACAGACAAAATCGCCAGTTCCCTTCGTGCTAAAAAGGCCCTTCTTCCGGAACTTTCATGCAGCTCACAGGAACGGCTTCTGGAAAAGCTCTCCGTATATTATGAAGAAATTTTCCGGGCGGAAGAAAAACTGGAAGCCGATACGGCCAAAGCGGAAGCATTGACCGAAATGCAGGAAGCCGCGGTATTTTATTATGAAACGGTTCTCTCCGATATGAATGCGCTCAGAAAAGCAGCGGATTCTGTTGAAAAATATCTTCCAGATGAGATTCTTCCTTATCCGAACTATGAAAAGCTGTTATTCTCCGTCTGAGCAAAGGAAAGGGAAAGTGGCACAAAAACGATGAATAATCGATGTGAAGAATTTGATAAACCCAAAGAAGAATGCGGTGTATTCGGTATCTATCATACCGATGGCAGCGCCGCAGCCCCCGATGTTGCCTGGGGGCTGTGCGCTTTGCAACATCGGGGACAGGAAGCCTGCGGTATAGCGGTATGCGACCCCTGCGGCCCCAAGGGGAATATCTCGTGGCACAAGGATACAGGGCTTGTAAGTGAAGTCTTTCATACTGATATTTTGGAAAAACTTAAGGGGAGTGCGGGCGTGGGCCATGTCCGCTACTCTACTACCGGGGCAAGCACCGCTGAAAATGCGCAGCCCCTGGTATTAAGTTACCTGAAGGGAACGCTTGCCCTGGCCCATAACGGGAATCTGATCAATGCGCAGAAGCTGGCGCAAAAACTCCAGGAAGAAGGCGCTGTTTTCCAGACGACAACGGATTCCGAAGTGATTGCCTGCTATATCGCCAGGGAACGGACACACTCCTCCTGTGTGGAGGATGCGATACTGCAGACTGCCAGAAGGCTGAAAGGCGGATATGCACTGGTCATCATGAGTCCCAGAAAATTAATTGGTGTACGGGATCCCCTGGGGCTAAAGCCCTTATGCCTCGGGAAACGCGGAAACAGCTATATCCTTGCTTCCGAAAGCTGTGCCCTGACCGCAGTGGGCGCTGACTTTATCCGTGACATACAGCCCGGTGAAATCATTACGATTTCAAAAGATGGGGTCCGTTCTGACCGCCGTCTCGTTCAGGAAAAACATGCACACTGCATTTTTGAATACATCTATTTCGCCCGGCCGGATTCCATACTGGATGGAATCAATATCTATGACGCAAGAATCCGTGCCGGAAAGGCGCTTGCCGCTTCTTATCCTGTAGATGCAGATCTGGTCACCGGAGTGCCTGACTCCGGCATCACTGCTGCAATGGGATATGCACAGGCCTCCGGCCTGCCGTTTGCCTTTGCATTTTATAAAAACAGTTATGTGGGAAGAACTTTTATAAAACCTACCCAAAAGGAGCGGGAATCAGCTGTCCATCTGAAGCTGAGCGTACTGGAAAATGTCGTCAGGGATAAAAGGCTTGTCCTCATCGACGATTCCATTGTCCGGGGCACTACTATAGCAAGCCTGATTGGTATGCTAAAGAACGCAGGCGCCAGAGAGGTTCATGTACGCATCAGCTCCCCGCCCTTTCTATTCCCCTGTTACTACGGAACCGACGTTCCCAGCAACGACCAGCTGATCGCTTCTTCCCGCACAGCTGCCCAAATCTGCACCGAAATCGGCGCAGATTCCCTCGGTTATCTGAAACTCGAAGATCTAAAACAGATGACCCGGGAATTTCCCTTATGTAAAGCGTGCTTCGACAGCCAATACCCTGTATAACTCTCCCCGGCTGTCAGGCATTCTTTAAACGCGGATATATCCGCAAATTAGATATAATTCTCTTATAGGAACATCGCAAAAGCGCGAACTCAAAAAAACAGAGTCCGCGCTTTTGATGTTTCTGCAGTTTCACACGGCTTATGTCCGGTATGCTTTCGTACCGCCCTAAAGCCGAAAAAAAGAATGAGGAGGAAACTATTATGACTGAAGAAATTTTGAGAGCCATCAGCAGTGAAGTGTATGGCGTATGGTTCCTGATCGGAGCCGCGTTGGTATTCTGGATGCAGGCCGGCTTTGCCATGGTGGAGACCGGCTTTACCAGAGCCAAAAATGCGGGAAATATCCTGATGAAAAACCTGATGGACTTCTGTATCGGTACAGTGATGTTCATCTTAATCGGCTTTTCATTCCTGCTTGGTGAAGATTTATTGGGCTTCATCGGCAAGCCCGGTTTTGACATCTTCACCACTTATGAAAGTTTCGACTGGTCCAATTTTGTATTTAATCTTGTGTTCTGCGCAACTACCGCAACCATCGTATCCGGGGCTATGGCAGAAAGAACGAAATTTCTTTCTTACTGCATCTACTCCGGCGTAATCTCCGCCTTGATTTACCCCATCGAAGCACACTGGATCTGGGGCGGCGGCTGGCTTGCGCAAATCGGTTTCCATGACTTTGCCGGCTCCTGCGCGATTCACATGGTTGGCGGGATCAGCGCCCTTGTCGGCGCAAAGCTATTAGGCGCCCGCATCGGTAAATTTGAAAGAGATAAATCCGGCAAGGTCATAAAAGTAAACGCATTTCCCGGCCATAACCTTCCCATCGGTTGTTTGGGCGTATTTATCCTGTGGCTTGGCTGGTATGGTTTCAACGGTGCCACTGCTACCAGTGTTTCCGAACTTGGCTCTATCTTTCTTACCACTACAGTCTCACCTGCTGTGGCAACCGTCGTATGTATGATTTTTACCTGGCTTAAATATGGAAAGCCCGATGTTTCCATGTGCTTAAACGCCTCACTGGCAGGCCTGGTTGCCATTACCGCCCCCTGTGATGTAACCGACTGCTTTGGTGCAATTATCATCGGCACTGTAGCCGGACTGCTGGTGATATTCGGCGTATGGCTCCTTGATTATAAACTACATATTGATGATCCTGTAGGTGCTGTAGCGGTTCACTGTTTAAACGGTATCTGGGGCACCATCGCTGTCGGCCTTTTCGCGACAGATACCGCTCCTGCCTTTTCAAGAGGCTTCGGTGACGGCGTAAGCTTCGGCGCAAACCAGATCGCAGGTACCGGCCTTTTCTATGGCGGCGGTTTTAAACTTCTTGGTATTCAGCTACTGGGGCTTTTGAGCGTTGCTGCGTGGACATTGGTTACCATTACCCTTACATTTATAATCATCAAAGCCTTGGTTGGTCTGCGTGTCAGCGAGGAAGAAGAGCTTCAGGGTCTTGATCCTGTAGAGCACGGCCTGGCAAGCGCCTACTCCGGTTTTTCCATCCTGGACGTTTCCAACACTATGACGATGGATATCAACCAGAATACAAGCCTTGGCGCTTCCGATTACGAAATGGCCTCCGAAGCACAGAAGAACGCAGCCATCAGCGTCGTAAAACAGACCTCCGCTGCAGATGCCGACATACACAAGGTTGTCATTATTACCAGGCTTTCCAGATATGACAAGATCAAAAATGCGCTCAATGAGTTGGGCGTTACCGGTATGACCGTCACTCAGGTTATGGGCTGCGGCATTCAGAAGGGTTCCGGTGAAATGTACCGCGGTGTTGAAGTTGATGCCACCCTGCTTCCAAAGGTCAAGATCGAGGTTGTAGTCAGCAAGATCTCAGTTGACAGCGTAGTCGATACGGCTAAGAAAACTCTATATACAGGGCACATCGGTGACGGTAAAATCTTCGTATACAGTGTTGACAGAGTTGTCAAGGTCCGCACTGGGGAAGAGGATTTTGCAGCATTGCAGGATGTAGAATAATACCATATATAGGATGTCTGGGGGGCTAAAAGTATTTTGCCCCCAGGACTTTTCCATGGTGAAATAAGCATGCAGGGACTCCCGGTCCTGATTTTTATTTTATGCTCTACTGTTCAGCCGCAAGCGCATCATTTACCTGCTGTATCATATCTTCAAGGCCATTCGCTTCATAGCCTTTCACAATTTCAGCCCACATTTCTTCCACCGGTTCGGTACCTGTCATGATATTCAGGAAATCATCATTAAAACTAATGCCGAAGTCAATTCCCAGTTCCATTACCAGCTGTGTGCATCTCTGGTTATATTCCGGAATTTTCACTTCCTTCGCCTGTTCCACCAGACTTCTGTCCACTGCTGAGTATTCCTCGGGGCTTGTAGCTACAAATCTACTGTCATAAGAGGAAGGATTCCATCTTGCCAATACTGCAAGGGCATCCGTAGACGGATAGGTATCCTTAACCATGGCATCCGGATTATGAAGCGTTACCTTCCCATCCTTCATATCATACAGTTCGCCTTCCGGACCATAGGTGGACAGTAAAGCTCCTTCGTCAGACAAAAGATAATCGTACAGCTGAAGTATTTTGTCCAGTTTTTCATCGGAGACACTGGCATTAATAAAGGATTCACTCCATGCATATCCCCACATGGGATAGGATTTCTTCCCGTTTTTATCGGGCATCAGGTTCAGGGCCTTTACATCATCCAAATACTCCGTACCATGCACATCCTTCCAATATCTTGCCGTGTTGCTGTATCTGCTACCAAAGCCTCCGGCAATTACAATGGCTGCGCTTTTTCCCTGCAGGAATTTCTCCTCGGAAGACTGGTTTGCTGTAAGCGCGATATCCTTTTCTATTACGCCTGATTCATACATATCCCTGGCAAGCTGGAAGCCTGCAACCACATCCTCCGTAAAATAAGCGGGCTTAAAGGTCCCGTCCTCTGTTTCCACCCATTTAAAGGCTGCGCCGTTTTCCTCCACAATCGGGGAAGCATAGGGCATTACAATACCGCCTACCAGGTTTTTATCGGAAGCAGTCAGACCGCCCACGCCGGTTCCGTCCGGATCCGCAGCAATAATTGCTTTCATCATATCCTGGAATTCCTGCCAGTTTTCCGGTTCCTTGGTGATTCCCGCTTTCTGGGCCAAATCCCAGCGGTAGCAGATAATACGATCCACGCAGGTCCATTCCTGAGAAGGATAGGTCTGTCTGGGAATACAGTACAGGGTTCCGCCCAGTTTTGCATCCTGTGCCGCCTGTCCCTGCAGATATGCCTCCAGATTCGGGTAAGCGCTCAGGTCTTCAGGAATCGCCCTAATTACTCCCTGGTTTGCCCACTGTGAATAGGTGCTGTTATTCCTGAAATCCCCGGCAAACACATCCGGAAGACTTCCGGAAGAAGCCCACAGCTGTATTTTCTGCATATAATCATCCCAGGTTACATTCATGGGTTTGATCTTAATATTCAGTTTCTCCTCAATCTGACTTAATACCTCATCTCCTGCAAAGGCCTCATCTGCATTCCAGATTGCTATGGAGATTTCTGTAGGGGCCTCTGTTGTCCCCAACACAGACGCACCCTCCGTTTCAGTTCCGGTTCCTGCGTTTTCCTGCGCTGTGGCAGACGTGTCGGACTGGCTGCCGCATGCGGCCAGCGGCGCCGCCAGCATCATGCTCATGACTATTGCTGCCGCCTTCTTCCACAATTTACTTTTCCTCATTTTTCCTCTCCTTTTTTATATAATATGGATTATTATTAACTGTTCCTTTCCTTCACAGCGGCCGCGCCGGCCGGCTGACAGATACCTTTTTTATTCTTTTAAACCGCCTACCATGATACCGTTTACAAAATATTTCTGTAAAAATGGATATACACATAAAATGGGGACAGCTGTGATTATAATAGTTGCCATCTGTACGGCAGTTGTGGATACCTTCTGCGTACTGCTGATCATCTGCTGTGCCTGGGTGGATAGCTGAGTGTTCAGGCTGACCAGGATTTCCCGCAGATAAATCTGCAGGGGCGCCAGATTTTTTTCATTAATATACAACAGTGCATTATACCACTCATTCCATCTTTCCACAGAGTAAAATAATGCAAAGGTAGCAATAAAAGGCTTGGATATGGGAATCGCCACATTCCACAGGATTTTCCATTCATTTGCCCCATCCAGTCTCGCCGCCTCCAGCAGGCCGGCCGGCAGATTCAGAAAATAATTTTTCATAATAATGAGGTAATATGTACTGATTGCCGTAGGAAGCACCAGCACCCAAATGCTGTTAATGAGGCCAAGCCCTTTTACTATCATATAGGTCGGAACAAGCCCGCCGCTGAAAAGCATGGTAAACAGTATCATCGTAAGGATGAATTTCCGGCCAATCAGGTCCCTTTTGGATAAAACATAAGCGCCTGTCACCGACAGGAACATATTTACCGAAGTTCCCACAATAGTAACAAATAAGGATACCATAAATGCTTTCAGGAAATACATATCCTGAAGAATTGTTTTGTAACCGGTTAAATCAAAAGCATAGGGCAGCAAATAGGGTGTATGCTTTGCCACTGAGAGCGTATTTGATAATGACATTATCAATACATTATAAAAGGGATACAGCGTCAGCAAAGCCAAAACAGAGAACACGGCAACAACTATCACATCATACAGTGTAATTCTGTATTTCTTCAATTTTTTCTTCTTCATAACCGTTGTTCACCTTCCTAATATAATCCGTTCTCACCTATCGCGGTCACAATTTTATTGCTGACTGTTATCATAATAACTCCGATAACTGATTTAAACATACCGATTGCTGTAGAATATCCATAGTTCAGTCCGCCTGTAATAAAGGATTCTCTGAAAATATAGGTATCCAGCGTATCTCCCACCTGGTAAACCGGAGATGAATACAGGTTAAATATCTGATCGAACGAACCGTTCGTCACCACCTGGCCGATTGCCAGTATCAGCATAATCGCTATTGTTCCCTTAATTCCCGGCAGCGTAATATGCCATATTCTCTGCAGCCTGCCTGCCCCGTCTACCTCTGCCGCTTCATACAGCCCCGGATCAATGGAAGTAATCGCCGCCAGATAGATAATGGAATCCCAGCCAACCTCCTTCCAGATATTTGACAGCCAGATAAACGGCCGGAATGTTGCCGCAGTCGTTATCGGTGATATATTTTCTATCCCAAGCATGGTCAGCACCTGATTGATAATACCGCTGGAGCCAAATATGTTGCTTAGTATTCCTGCAAGCACTACCCATGAAATAAAATGGGGAAATGTTATAACTGTCTGAAAAGTCCGTTTCAGCTTTGCATTCCGGATTTCATTTAAGAAAATGGCTGCCAGTATGGCGCAGGGCATCTGGAATGCAATTCTGCCCAGGCTGATAATTATGGTATTTCCTGTAGCCCGCATAAAATCCCGATCTGCGAACATCTTCTGGAAATGCTGCAGCCCTACAAACGGACTGGTCCATATTCCTTCATCAAACCGGAAATTTCTTACTGATAAAGACAGTCCGCCCGCAATCGGCAGGTAGCAGAATATCAGATACCAGACTACGACCGGGACAATCAGAAGATAAAGCAGCCAGTCATTACGCATCTTTTTAGATATTTTTTTCCACTCCATCCTGTTTGCTTGATTTTTCTTCACTGTAGTTCCCTCCTTCGTTTATCAATATAAACTCTCTAAGGGAAATCGGAAATGGAATGGTTACAGTATTTTCCTATAAAAATTTTCCATTATCCATACCGGCCTGCGTTCCAAAGCCGGAACAATAGATTATTTACAGAATTTGTGTGTAAATAGATGGAATTTTTACAGATTATATTGTCCGGTACAATGCCTGTTATTAAAAAAAGACATATAAAAAAGCCTGTTCCTTTTGCGAAATGGCCCAGGCTCTTTCCTTATTATACGATTATAATTCCTCTCTGTACTGGGATGGCGTTTTCCCCGTAAATTTTTTGAAGGTTTTCAGAAAGTAAAAATAATCATTAAATCCGACCTCCATAGCAATATCGATAACTGGTTTATTCGTCATGGAAAGCAGATTTACTGCATCCTCCATCCTAAGCTGTGTAATATAGTGGATAAAGGTTATACCTGCTTCCTTTTTGAAAAGCTGGCTGATATAATTCGGATTCATATGAAGCGCCTGCCC